>Ga0157364_1002612_pt1 | contig 16918 bp, 3 predicted proteins | sample AttsexASBM2_FD_111476 | JGI IMG/M metagenome (GOLD analysis project Ga0157364, IMG submission 111476) | Fungus gardens microbial communities from leaf cutter ant in Ribeirão Preto, State of São Paulo, Brazil - Atta sexdens ASBM2 | ecosystem: Host-associated > Fungi > Mycelium > Unclassified ... | reverse complement strand
ACAATCTTTCCATCTAAAGACTATTCAGTTTTTATTTCTCTCTTCATATGTACGATATTAATACGATATGAATTTTTTTCCTAAAGTCGTGTTGTACATCATAACAATAAATTATAAGGCTAGTGATACTAAATTTCCTTACGCACAACAGTAATTTTTATCTTTTTTTATAATTACTCCTTAAAATTAATTTATTAATTAATTTTATAATTAATTAATTAATTAATTAATCTATATTATTGATATTATTAATTATGTAATATTATTATAATATTATTATATATAACATTGATATTATTATTAGTATATTATTAATAATTAATTATTCTATATTAAGAGATCCGTTCGCGTTACTTGAAATCTCTCAAACTTTTTAAACTTTTAAGGTGAGATAGATATGTATTTGGACATTGAAAAGAGAGAAAGCGAAGATACTGAGTGCAAAAAGTGCAAGCAACACAAACAAACCTATTGATAATAATAATTATTACTCCATATTAATGATAAAAAGAGAGACGTTTTATAGTCAAAAATAAGTAAAATATACTTCTTCCATTTTGCAAATTCGTGAAAAGAATTAAAATTCCATCAAATTTGTCGCAGTATTTAACTAGAATAGCGGTCAAGGTTTTATGCTTAAGTAACAGGACGCTTATCGACCTCCGCGCGTGGTTTATTTCTGGCTTGCAAGTTTGGCTCGTTCAAAATGTGGGCACCAACAGCACGCCAGATATTGTTGTGAATTCATAGATAACGGTACGAGAATTGCGTGAATGTCGACAACCGGTTTGTGCGAGTGACATCTAAGCCAAATTCTATGTGCAAGACATACGTATGAATGGAAGAAATCAGATAAATCAGATTAATAAACATTAGTGGTAAATATTTTAACGATACAATAAAAAAATTGTCTGCCTGTTTCATATTCATCGTGAAATTATTCGAAATAGAATAAGTATTAATTATTACATTGTCATTTATTCATAATTCCGTGTGACATTTATTTCTATAATATATTGTAATTTAACGTCGCTATATAAAAAAGTTGCAATGTAAGCAACAATGGAAGATTTATCGGTAAGTCAATGAAAATACAGAAATAACAAAAGATACACCGATTTAGTAGCTCCTTCAACAATTTTTTATTTCTTCTCTTTCTTTTAAAATCCACGTTAGTTAATTTAATTAAATAAAGAATTTTAATTTAGTTAAATAATAATTTTGCTAACACAAGTTTATCTGTTTTTATTTATTGCAAAAGAATATAATAAAGAATTTTTGTATTTCTATCATATCTCTTAAAATTCCTAAGTAGTCATATTGAATCGTGATTTCTCGTCAAAGCGAGAAATGACACGTTAACTTCTATTACGTATCATTTTTATAAATAACGACAATTTAGATAAAATAAAATGACAAGATTGCTTTAAAATATTTGTAAAAATGGAAAACTATGCTTATCTTTCCTGACAGTCAGTAAATATTCATAAAAAGTGATAAAAGGCCTGTGTAAATGAAAATAAGTTATGCATTGAATAAAAGCATTTAATGTGCCTTTTATCACTTTTTATGAATATTTACTGACTGTCAGGAAAGATAAGCATAGTTTTCGTCCATTTTTATAAATATTTTAAAGCATTCTTGTCATTTTGTTTTATCTAAATTGTCTTTATTTATAAATGGCACATAATAAAAATTAATGTGTCATTTCTCGCTTCTGATGTTACAATTCAATATGGTTGTGCTATTCAGGATCCTTAATTCCTTCAATTAGGGAAAAGTTATTCCTTTGTAATATACACTTTATGTGTTCATGTTTTGTTTGGAATGTCAAGTGTTGAATTATTTTTCTCAACAAAACGTGAATTTGAAAACTAATTCTTCTTTTTAAAGAATCACTTTCCAAGAACATTAGCTTCGAGCTCTAGAAAATACAGATTCGTCACTGAGCAAATTTTGATCGCTGTCGTGGGTGGAACTTTCATTCGCGTGTATATTGCCAAGGCTGTATCGATTTTTCTCCTCAGTGCCCGAATAGCAAATTTACATACAATTTCACCCCAGGGAGAACGCAAGTTTTCTATGTATACATTGACGAGTGTGTTGAACGAATCCTGTTACGAATGAATCTTTTATGCCGCGCCGTTAACAAGAAAAAAGTTCAAATTTGTTGTGCGAGACGTGTAATGAAACGTTACATTTGTAGGAAATTATATTATATATATATATATACATACGTCAAAACCATGAAATCAGAATGGTCGATCGAATATTAATAATCAACTTCATGGAGAGTATTTAACATGATGTACATCGCATTTAACGCACGTATTTGTAAATATAGTCGTGACGACACTTTATTTAAAAAAAACGTTTGTTTTGATAAAATATAATTAGCTAACGATCATATAATTGCAGCCACAAAATTATTTTGCAACAAATCTTTTGCAACAGGATAAATTTTCATTCCTTGCACATCTTCATATTCAGGTGACGTTTTTCAGCGAAATGTTTTCCAACGAGATTCTTTCTTACGCAAAATTCAAGATAACGTGATTCCTTCGTATTCAGATGTGGAATACTGGATCATGAATCGATCAAGAATCGACATCTACATCAAGGACTGGATTTTTAATCCAACTCTGGCAAATATCTGGAAAAAATGAAGAAAAGAATGTTTTGGACTCTTCTCTTCGAATTTCGAAAATGTCTTTTCTTCAAAATCTTAACTAACGATGAAATTTGAGAAGCATGGGAATTTATTTAATGTCCATTTCTACCAATGTATATTAACTTTGATCTTAGCTTAATCCTCAGTACCCACAAAAAGTGTTAGCGTAATCCCATCCTCCCCTCTACCTCTTCGATTTTCATAGACATTCGAACATGCTTTGAGCAATGAGACTGGAGAGGAAAAAACTTATGTATCATCTCTACAATTTTCTTGCTTGGCGACCTTCTAAAGCACCATTAGCTATGTACATAGTTGTACGATGTAAAGTGCCGGGATTATCTTAATCTCTTGTATGACGTTAAAAAATCCGGACTTACTGCAAAGTTGAAATGTAAGTAGAAATGATTAATTGAATTATTTATGATTTTTAATCATAAGTACACATCATAAAAAATGATTTAAGTCAATTTTATTGTGTTCTTAATATCAGAAAAAGACTGACTTCATGCGCTTCGTGCATTGGTGCCAAATAGAGCATTTTGGACAAAGTGAGTTTTCTTTAATAGAAAACTATAAATATCTTTTAAATCATTCATGTTTTTGTATTTTTCGTCAGAAATCACAAGATTTTCAAGTGAAAGAGGCAAAAGAAATAAAATAAAAATGAAGTAATAAATGAAGAAGAAGAATAAAAAAATATAATAAAAATCACTCATTTTCACTTTGCAAAAAAATATCGTTCTTATAACAAATCGCAAAAATACTTTTAGTTTCTTAAAGTTCAACTCATTAGCTGTCACTAATAAAATCTTTTTTCATTTATTTTTGACAAAAGATGAGGTTTTGAAAAAAATTCGTTTTTTTCACATTTTTTCCGATGCCTTTTCACTTGCAAAATATCTTTTGTGCTATGACATTTTAGACTTTTTAACTTAAAAATTCTTTTTTTTTTAGTCTTCAAACGATTAAAAAAAAAGATTTAAAAAAATTAGTTAAAATCGATACAATCTGAGATACAAGCAAAAGAAAACGCTGGAATACTCAGATGTGAGTAGATAGGGGCTTTTTCGAAATATACTGAAGGTTAATACTTACTTTTTATAATATTTTTTAGGCTTTCAGGGATGTTTTCTACTGAAAAAAAATCACGTTTCAAAGTTACATAACAAAAATCATATAATTAAGACAAGTAAATCGCATAACGTTATTCCAAATCAGTATACATGTTTTGTATGATTTTTTAAATCACGTAATTTGAAAAAATGATTGACACATGATGAAATATTAAACTGAGATTAAGTTAATTTACATTGGTATAGAAATGGACATAATTCGCGCGTCTATCTCTTCTTATCTTCACGCGGTGACGATCAATCTTTTGTCGTTGTCCTCTCTTTTACTGCTTTGTGATTCTCACTACACATAAGCGTTATGTATAACATATCACATGCCGAGCTCCTATATCAACAGTATTCAATCGGGTTTCCTTTTCAGACAGCGAGTTCTGCTTCGCGTGAAAGCTTCGTCATTACTGTCGTTTAACCACATTGATCGTAAAAATATCATCGCAGGTGATAACTATAGACATTAAAAATCACTTAGTGGAACACATCACATTTACAATTATCGTTACATTTACAATTGTTGACAATTGCAAATTATCAGCATTATAGTTAATTTGCATTAATTTAGTGGTTTGTGGCACTTATATATCGACAATTCTTCTTCGCAACGTTATTTCTTCTACAACGCGGGACCTCAAGTGTAATAAATCATAAAATTCGACATAAATTAAAAATTGAATATATATATATATATATATATATATATATATATGAGAAAAGAATAAATAGTGCAACGAAAGTTTAAAAGCGTAAGTATTAACAGTTTTAATACGATATATGCAATTAATAGTCTTGAATACGCAACTTATTAAAACTTGAAAATTTATAAGAGTTCAAATAGCATAGAAATTATTTCGATTTAAAGATAAGTAGAAATGAGTAAGAGATACGGATAAGTGTAATATTGAAAGATATTAAATTTTCTCTAAGAAAAAGGAGGAAAGAAAAGAAAAAAGTGAAAATTTGAGTTATAAATCTGCAATAATTACAATTAAAGTAAAAAATGTAAATATAATATAAAGACTAGGATTTTCTGAAGACACCCTTATTATTTATTCAATTTGATTTAAAATGAAGTTCAGGCAATGTTAAGACACAGAATCATCGATCGATTATTAGTAACCAACTTCGTGGAGAGTATTTAACATGCATTATGTTCGCGTATTTATAAATATAGTAATGATGATACTTCTTTTTAAGTAAAAAAAAAACGTTTACTTTGATAAAATATAAGTAGCTAACAGCATATTGCAGCCATAAAATTCTTTTACAACAATGTTAACGGAACTTTAACTTTAGTTAGAACAGTCAACCGGAAAATGGCAATGTAAGTTTGCAATAAGTATTTTATAAATATTTACATGCGCGTTGAGTTCTGCATTATTTTCGAAATCGATGCTTATACACATAATTACGTACACGAAAAATATTATATTAGATATTTATAAATCTAAGGCTCAGTTGCTTTGACTTTAAACGAGACTTAAAACTCTCTCTATGTCTCGTTTTAAAATCGAACAGGAACAAAGAAAGTTTTAAGCTTCGCTTAAAATTAAAGTAACGTTGGTGCAACCGAGCCTAAGATCCTTATTCTTATATGATTATTATTCTTATTACTTACATATTATTTTGACGATCAAATTTTAATCAATAGCGACGATGATTGGGTCAACAACCTAATCGTCTATTCTATTAAGAAACCAACTGATTAGCGACATGTAGCAATCTGGCAACAATCTAATCTTCTTAAAAATTATTTTCGTTACATTATCAGGTCGATGTCGGCCTACTGGTTGGTCGCTCCAATATTTACGTTATCATTGACCCTTAACCATAACTTTTGATATCTCGTCGATTCTGAACGTCACTATTTCTTTGGGGTGCTTGCCGCAGATACACATAATCGCTAAGAGTCACGGACCCGATGTTTTCGATTCTCAAGAATAAAAAGTAATGATGTTGACACTATCCACAAACAGAATTTTCAGGCATTAGTTTCTTGAAAAAATAAAGTACGTAATATATTGAGTTATATTAATGTCGTTTTGATAATGTCATTTTGGTTTCGTAATATAAGCTACTTATAATTTGCTTGCAGCGCGGGAAATAATAGAATAACATTAAGCATTCAGAAATCATTTAAATATTACTACCATTTAAATATTATTTGCAATTAACAAGGAATTTAGAATTTTAAAATATAATAAAATATAGCAAAGTTCTTAATTTAGCAGGTACGTTCCGAAAATTTTTAACACTATTATGTATTTTCAACATTTTCTTTGATACAATGTCTAATATAATTCTCTACGTAATATCTAATATTATCTGCATTATCATTATCACATCATTATCATATTAAGTAGATATAAAAGCATCGTTAATCTCGCATCGGATCGTCAAACTTGTGCTCGATCTTCATTATTATCTCGATCAAGACGCGTGTAACAAGCCACTTGATCCTGTCACGTTCGGACAACACTAGCTGCTCAGATCGTTTTCAACGCAAGTCGTTTGACATCTCTATGAGGATATATATTGCATGGACTTTGCACTATATCCTAAGTCGGTTATAATAAAAGTAATTGAAATTGAGAATCCGCTTATTTTTATTGGATGTTTGCTCAATTTACTTAAATAGCGCAACATATCACTTATATTATAGAGCAAACATTAAACAATGTTAGCAAGAATTTCTTTCACGTAAAATAAATATTTTCTTGCGTGTTAAAAAAGATATACATAGTCTAGTTTCAGTAGTTTTGTATAATTACAGTTAGTTTACATTATTTTTCTTATATATCTTTTAAATTGAATTTCCATACAATTTGAGATTAGTAAAATATTTCAAACAATTAAACAATTTTTTTTCTTTTATTAGTATAGTTTATTGAGTTCGTTTTTTTCTTTCCTTTCTTCAACTTTGTTAAGTATAAATCTAGCGTATCAAATCTTAATATCCCTCAGGACAATGAAGAACTCAAATGGCGTGAAGAATCCCATAGATACTGCAGATTCGAATGAAAGCGTCACATTGACAAGGTCAAAGTTGGAGACCTTCGATGATATCTTGCCGTACGTCGGTGACTTTGGTAGATATCAATGGCTGCTTCTATTGGCCTTGCTTCCCTATAGCATAGCATACGCCACCCTGTACTTCTCGCAGTTTTTTCTTACTCTGGTACCGCAGGAACATTGGTGCAAGATAGAGGAACTAATATCTTCAAACCTCACGCAGGAAGAAAGGTAAAATTTAATTGAGTGGCAATGGCATTTGTTAAGATCCCAAAACAAAATTATATATTTTATCTTACTTCTAACATAATTATTATTCAAAGCAATAAATAAATTAAATTAACTAATGGTCAGTAATCGAGCTACAATATTTCAGATGTCAATTAAAATGTATTATCAAGTTACACTAAAGAAAATACGTTTCGGAACTCACAGGTCAATCTTTAGCAAATTTAAATAATATTAATAATTAATTACCAACGCAACATAGTTACGTGTGATTTTTGTGATTGAATTCTATAATAAAATCATAAACGGGAAGGTGAAACGAGATGATTCTTGTGTTTGAAATGTCTTTCTATTGTTGCAGAAATGTAATAGTTTTTACATACAGATTTTTACGACTTTTCCATTGACGAGTCCCTGTTCTCAGTTATATGATTTGTCTATTGATTAGTAATCGATGGTTAACAAAATCTTCGTTAACAAGTGAAAGTCTAGTGATCATTCACAGTCAAAATCACGGACTTCTATAAGTAGAGATAGTAGTCTGCCTAAAGACTTTGTCTCTATCTTTGAAGACAACGCTGGGCAGCGACATATTTAAATTCTCTCACTCACATATGTATAAATTATATGGATAAATTCACACGATACTCACAGACAGAACATACCTATACATGGAAAAAAGGACAGCTTGGAATCAGAGTTATCTCTTTCTATCGCATTGAGTCAGCAATCTATTTAAATAAGTCTGTGGTCAAAATATAAATTATAATGTCGTTTTAGACAAGATCTTAATACTGAGCGTATCTTATCGTCAATCGAATTCATTTGAATTGATGCGTTGACGACAATAATACTCTCAATTTATATATTTTGACTGCGAATGATCACTAGATTTTCGCTCGTTAATTAAGATTTTATTGACCATCAATTTATTTCATTGTTTGTCACAATTTGATTATAGATTTCAATCACAAAAATTATTACCACATAATTATGCTGCGTTGATAATTATTACTATAAATAATGTATGAATCTATAATTTATAAAAAAATTTTGGATTAAGGAACAAAATTGTTTTAAAAGTGGCTTTAAAGTTTCTTTTTCCCTTTGCAAGCATGTTATTACCTTCTTATCTTTAAAAATATATTTCGTACATTAGAAATCAATATTTTCAGAGTGGAGATTGGCGTACCAAGGTCGCAGAATTATCCGTACTACGACCAATGCCATCGAAGGGATTTAGATTTCTTCGCTTTTGTAAATCGTAGGAAAGACAATCGCTCGATCGAATGGAAGGCAAACAAAACCGTGGATTGCAACCAATGGGAATACAATTTCACGCAGATCCCTTATGCTAGTATAGCGACTGAGGTGAAGTATCTTTGAGTGCGTTACTGTATGTATAAAATATGTGGAAGAGAGAATTAAGATTCGCGAGTACTCTTGTGAAACTGTTGTGCGATTAACTGAGATTACGAGCGTTCTTTCCCGTAATTCCAATCGTAATCCATTGTAGAATAATACGTGAATAATCGATAAGAGACAAGAGACAAGAGAGAGACAAAGAAATAAGATAAAAATAAATTTTGCATAACAAGTAAATGCATAAATGCAGAAAACGTTGCATTTCTTGCGTAATTTCAATCTACGTTATCTACTGCAAAACAATAAAATCCGATGAGAGACGAAAGAATAGTAAAAACTCAGTAAACACTAATTAAAAGTAATATAACATCAATGCGTTATAATTATAATTGCACTCTCAGCAATATATACTAAATGCAATATAATACATATTGTAACAGATACATTGTTGAGTGTAAAATTGAATGCGTTGGATGCAGATAAAGCAGCTTTACAACTGTTATAAAATTTTTTAATATAATTAGTTTTTCCCAGTTTCTCACTATCTAAATATATAAAACTAATTATATTAAAGAATTTTATAACAGTTGTAAAACTGCTTACTCTGCTGAACGCAATCATTAATGTTACGTTATTTTTAGTTGTTTACTAACTAAGATAAAAATAAAACGTAACTCCCGTATGAAATGTAGAAACATCATATAATATACATTGCATTTCTCACGCACTGATTCTGGACCCTTTGTGATCAGCTAGATTGGGTATGTGACCAAGAGTACCTCATATCGATGGCACAGTCGATCTTCTTCTGCGGTTCCATCGTCGGTGGCTTGCTCTTCGGATGGGTCGCCGATCACAGAGGCCGGATTCCTGCTTTAATGCTCTGCAATAGCATCGGACTCCTGGCTTCGATCGCAACTGCGAGTGCGAATACTTTCTGGTCCTTCGCTGTCTGTAGATTTTTCACTGGTATGGCTTTCGACAATTGCATCAACATCCCACTGATTATCGGTGAGCGATCAACAAGAAATAATCAGCCACGCGATAATCGTCTGTATTGTTTACACTAAGGGTAGATTCAGATCTTGACAGAAAAGCAGCAGCCAATCAAAACGTGAGCTAGCAGTAAATAACACGGAAAGCTGAAACCAGCGACTATCAATGTGAATTCTTCAATTGATTGCCGCTTTTCTGCTTTCTGCTTTTTTATCTAGATCTAAATCCATCCTAAGACTCACTTTTTCATTCTTTGATTAACTTGTATTTAGACTTGATCTGATAATGATGCAAAAATTGTGAAAATTGTAAAAAAAATTTTTCTAGTTATAGTTTAATCATTAAACTGATAATTTTGTAGTGAATACAAAACGTTGAGTATTATTTTTGTATAATGGTAATTATTGTAAATGTTTTTAAAGTTATCATTACAATACTATTAGTTTAATGATTACCTAGCAAACGAGAATGGATTGAAATGAATTGAAATGGATTCAGATTTTCAGAAATATTGATTCACGAATGTTAAAATAAATACTTTTCAATTCTGAATGCATTTTTATTCATTTATAGGAATTGCATGGAGCATATCTGCTTTTCAATCTAAAAATAACATTAGCTTTTTCTGTGCACAACACACATTGTGAATACTGTTCAATTCAAAATTTTGAATAGGAAATGCAGTTTTTCCAATCCAATTGCATCCAATTGAATCCAATTAAATCCAAAAAAAGTATCCGCTATATAAAATACGCATTCGGATAGAAAAAAATTTCAATCCATTTTAATCCATTCTCATTTGCTGGATAAACATAACTTGTAGAAAAATACAATTTTTTTTATGTTATCAGAATAAATGAAATTAAATCTAAAGTTAATCAGAAAAACTGTATGAATAAGAGAATTCTGTTCTGATATCTTCAAAATTACATGTGAAGATACGCGGTATTTTTTATTTTTTAAAAATATCTTATATAAATCTGGACTAAGGTCTTTATGGCAATAATATGCACGTGTCCGTACATTATAATGAATGGTATTGAGTAGACTACAAAAAAAATTGCCTGAGATGAAAGATGTGATAGATCTGTTTCATAAATATTCGTGAGCGCAAATATTATGGCGCGCAACTCATTTTATACGTAATTTCATCATATTTTTTGCGTGACCTATAAATTGCACGTGTTCTTCTTTTTTTTCTTATTTTTAGTCTCTCGGCAGAGAGACGTGATGGCTTCTTCTTCAGATACAAGGAACATATAATTTTTTAAGTACTGATTCCGAAAGATTATTAGAAGAAGTTGCATGCTATTTTAATCTATTAAATTGAATATATCGATACTTTTTTTATTTTGGTTTGGTTTAATGAATCAAATCCTGAATCTCGCCAGTGCTCGAGTACATGGCCGTGAAGAGACGAACCCTTGTCGTTAATGTTGCATTCGGCATATACTTCGCTGCTGGAAGCACAATTCTGCCATGGATTGCGTACTATGTCGCAAACTGGAAATTCTTCGCCTATGTTAGCGCAATCCCGATGATGAGTGTCTTTATTACGCCATGGATTCTTCCTGAAAGCGCTCGGTAAATAAATATAATACGAATGATCAATTTATTCCACTCAATCTTCTCAATCTCACACAAATTAAACTTCCATTATAAATATATAGTAATTATTTACATAACTTTGTAATCAAAACATTGCGGAAAAGGATTTCATATCTCTCCGATTGAAATTGAATAAATGCAATGTTTAAATGAGAATAAAGGAACAAGACTAACGCGAGTGCGACGCAGTAATCAAAGCGCAATTAATTTTGCAAATTATACATATTACATATTTTACATACATATTTTAATATAAATTTTATCAAAATGAGATTTACAATCCTTAAACGCAGCGCTGCAATTTCTAAAGATTCATATCGCTCTTAGAAATTCATACAGTTGTAAGTTCGTCATTGTTAGCTTCACTGTTATCCGTTCTGCGTTCTTCGAACTTTCCGCTAAAATGTAGAACACTGTTTTGCTATTAAGATGGTTCGTCGCCAACGGCAGAATAGATAAAATGCTGCAAAAGTTGCAGCGGATAGCGAAGATCAACAAGAAATGCCCTGACACGCGCATCTTCGAGATCTTCGTCGTAAGTAAGATTGATAATGAGAAAACTGGAACGTGAATCTGCGACACAAATCGTGCATCATCCACCTTATCATATTTACAGAGAAACTTGACCGCAACTGATACTCAGAGAGAAAGTGCGACCATCTTTGATATTCTGAAGTCACCGCGTCTAGCAAAAAATACTATTCTACTAATCTTCTTTTGGTAAGAAACTTCATTTCTCCTTTTCATTTTATTGTCTTCTTCTTTATAAATTTTATCAAATAAAATATCTTTTTACCATAATATGAATACACAATAAATAGGAAATAAAGGCTTTAAATAAGCTAGATCTTTTTTAGTGCTTAAATAATTCGGTGTGAATTTATATATTTATATTTAATCTTGTAAAGTATATACCGAATTTAATTTTCTGTCTTGAAACGTGACGTAATTCTAACAGAACTGAAGTATAGTAATATCACAAATTAAATTGACAGGCAATTTAATAATATTGATGCTCATAAGCTCATCTTAGAAAGATCTTAATAATCTAATGCTGATAAACATCTTAAAACCTGTAAATAACTTTATTGCAAAAAAAATAGCTTTCTTCTTTGATATACTTTTCTTGATTTCGCAGAATATTAATTTTTGAAGATATTATATCTCCATTTCTCGCGAGGAGATATATTTTAAGTTTCTTTTTTCGGAAATATATGGAAAAGTTTTACTGAAATAAAAATTTAGCTAGATATAGATTTAAAAATAATTTGTTTAATCATTAAAATAATGATGTAGAAAAGCATGATTAATAATGCTGTATAAAGTTTTAACATTCTAGCAACCAGCTTGAGTCCTACATGATTATTTTGATAGTCCAACAAAATTATTTTCGGATCTGTATCCATCTAAATTCTTACTTGCTTCAGAAAAATCGTTCTTTCATGTAGTTTCAAAGTTTGACGGGGAGTATCAGATCTCATCCGCTAAATTTATACTGCCCTACTACTTCAAGAACGGACGCTATATTCCACTTTCCACTTTAATGCATTAGATACGTCGCGTACGGCGACGAAGTTACGGATGTACTTTCGGTACTTTCTAGGTCCTTGACGGTGATAGCTTTCGACGGCCACGTATACTCCCTCAAGCTGCTCCCGAGTTCGGTGTTTGTGTCCTTCTCCCTCGCCTGTTCAACCGAGCTGCCTGCCGGGCTGTTGCTGACGTTGCTATTGGACCGCTGGGGTCGCCGATTCTGCGGATTTATCACCCTGGCCATGACTTGCCTTTTCAGCTTCGCCGAACTGCTATTACACTCGAGTGAGCACATACACACGGGCTTTCAAATAAAATCAAGCGGTTCGCAATCGCGCCACAATCTCTCATCTCATGCGTTTTATTGTTCAGTCGCAGGGAAGCTGACGATGTCGGTGCTCTCGCGATTTTGCCTGAATATGGCAGCCAATGTGGGCCTTCAGTACGCCGCCGAGCTGTTGCCGACTCCTATTAGGACGCAAGGTGTTGCATTGATCCACATTTTTGGCATTATTGCCCATTCCATTGCGCCATATGTGGTGGATAGTGTAAGTCAGCTTTCGTATTCTTTATGAACAAAGGATGTTATAGAATTCTGATGCAACTGTTTCATTATATGCATATGTAATTAATAATATTATTAGAAAACTGTTTTACATATTATATAATTATGGAATTATATAAAAAATATATTCTATTATAAATTTTTATAGCTATATTATTTGTATTAAAATGTAGGAGATGGAATGATTAAAAAAGTTGATTCAATTTATAACTTTGAATATTAAATATCCTATCGCATGTTATGTCGCATTTACTTTCAATTTAATTAATGTTTAAATCGTCATATATCATCAATGCAAAATAAATATTGATAGAAATATTGACCTTTTATTGAAGACAAAAATACAAGCTCTATTCGCGTCGCTCGGTATTTAGTTTCAATTAATTGAAATTGTTTCAGGCCAAGATTTGGTACTGGCTGCCGATGATGATCATCAGCATCGTGTCATTTGCAGCCGCTGCCCTAATACTGTTCCTACCGGAAACGCTCGGTCGCGATCTCCCGCAGACTCTACGTCAAGGAGAGGACTTCGGGAAGGGACAAAGCTTCTGGACGCTACCCTGCTGCGACATTACCCGACCGCGTTCGAATCGACAACGATATTATCATTCAACCGAATTATAGTCTTTTTAATTTTTATTACATAAGACCTCGGCATAACCGTCGAGAAAATATAATTAAAAGAAAGAAAGAATCTTGCGCGTTGCGTGGTACGTAATAATATAAGTAATTAAGATTTGTACAATTAATAAAATTTATTAATAAAATTAATAAAATTCAAAGATAAAGTCAGAATGATCTTTCGATCGGGGCATTTTTTGGTAGGATTTATTTTTGAAAGCAAATGCATTATAAAGTTTTACAAGAAGTCAAAATAATTCGTCCTTTTATTTTATTATTACTTAATCATCTTTAGATGGCAATGAGTGAAATGGTATAAACATCTTTCAATTTACAAAGAAATTTCCATATTTGGCAGTGAAAGATGAGAAATATGTGTATGCGATGAATGCCGTATATACATTATAAATTATAAATTATCTAAAAGCTACTTACATACATAATTAATTCGTTTGCTATCGCAACAACTCTTGATGATACATCAAGAAAATGAAGGCATTTCTTTTATTTATTCATATTATTTGTTCATTTATATAATCCGTTATATCCTTCCAAAAATATAACGAAGCAACATAATCTTTCATATTTATATCTTAGTAAAATCAATTATCTTGTATGTACCGAAGACGTTGTTCTTCAGAAAGACAAGGAACAATGAGCAAAGGGACCCTTTGTAATTTTTAATTCCGTTGAGTTTGTAGCAAACGAGTATATGAATATCTACATGTACGCGATATTCACGTTTACTCAAATAAACAAAATACGGCATTTTGGCACATTAGGTTTCACTTTGTATAATGTAAAAAATTGGATTCGTTGATATTACACTGCTCTCGATCCTCGTGATACGGATAAGTCAGCTCACTCGTCACTTCAGTCTCGCTAAAATTGCGCTTAATGAAATAGCTTTGTACACACGGATGCAGAAAAGAGCGACGAATCGAAAGTCAAAGTTGTGTCGCGAGGAAACGATTCGAAAAAGCAATCTGGCACTCTCAAGACAGTCACATCGACTTTGAAGTTGCGCATTCACGTTCGTGTTCGTGTCTATCCAAGCGTGCACCTCATTGGATACATGGATACAATTGTATCTCGCATTCTTACTTGGTTTTTGTATTCCACTTCACCATTGAGCGTTACCGCACTTGACATGTCCATCGTATCATGTTTAACACATAAAATCACATACGCGGGCGACTTGGTCACAATATTTACAACAAAAAGAATTTGTTAAATTATCATGCGAACGGTCGTTATAATCTCGTACAGTCGATAGTTTGAATACTGCCGTGATGGAAAGCCACGTTCGTCATGCCTTCCTTCTTCTTCTTCCTCAAGGATTTCTTCAATTTCGGGGTTCTGCAACAATTTCAAAAGTAAAGAAATAAAACAAAACTATTATGAGATAAAAATACGAAAAATCTTGATATTTTTTTTTATCTGAATCCAACAAAAGAGATAAAAATTAAAAAGGAAAAAAGAGAGAAAAAACGAAACAAAGGATAACTTACGAAGATATGCAGGGTATCCACCAAAAGCTTTGATCTATGCCAAAGTCGTTACCCTCCTGCAAAGTTTCGGGCAAATCCTGGTCCAAGGTTTCAGGTAGCGCTAGTGTTAAGAACGCATCGAAAAACGATAAGAGACCAAGAACTATCAATGGTAAATTTTGATTAACATCAGCCTAAAAAAAATAATGACTATTAACTTAATTAATCGACCTGGCCACTGGATTCCATTAATTACGGTATCGTGTACAAGTAAGATCTCGCGGATTTTCGTGATACTTTACCAGATAAATCACATAAGGTCCGACGATGTGAGCGATGTAGCCAATAATGTGAATTAGAGACACACCTTGCGCCCGCACTACGGTCGGCAACATCTCGGCCGCGTATTGGAAACCGATATTCGCAGCGATATTGACACCGAGGCGCGCCAAAATCGCCATGGTGACGGTTAGTGTACCTGAAATATCGTGGATTATGTAAATGTAACATGTTACATTTGTTAGTCGCATTCACCAGTCATTCCGCCTCAATCCTTCCTTCATTTTAAATTTGTACAATTTTATTCTCGGCCCTTTATCAAAATATTTTGTTTATTATCGTATGTCTTTTATATTTGTGATTTAAAATCGTTTCTACTTAATATTGCCCGGCTTTTTCTAAATGAACCTGATGTCAATAATTCTCAAAGAAAAATAAAAAGCAATTGATCCACACTAGTTTACGATCCAAACAAACTTAGATCACAGACCGATAAAATCAAAGATCTCATATTTTCGCGGGTTCTCGTTTTATTTTTTATATTTGTTTGCAATCTAAAACAATTTTCCTGTATTGTTCTGACGATGAAGACAGATAAACCTGATGATGACAAGTTTATAATTACAAATTTTATTTAACATCATGAGATTCGTGAGTGATAATGTAACTTACCGACGGGAGTACCAATGGCGATCAAAGAGAATACGCCGCATATGAACATAGAAGCGAAGCCCATCCATCGTCTACCCCATCTATCAAGGAAAAGTGCCAGCAGAATCGCCGCCGGAAGCTCGGTCAGCGCGGCTATGGAGAATGACATGAACACATCGGGGTGCAACAGCTTCATGTTCCAAACATGTCCGTCGAACACCAGAATGATCAACAGCCTGAAAACAATTATTCGATCAATAATCGTTTCAAACGAGAGTAAATAGATTGAATCTAATCTTTCTGACACTTACCAGTAAATAACAAGCATGACAGTGATGCGAGCCAGTCGGGGCAACTTGAAGAGATGCAGGACCGTGTACTGATTGTGCGATTGATCTTTCTCGATTATATTCTTGCAACTTTTTTCAAATGCCTCGAACACCTCCTGCTTGACTTCCTTGCCATTAACCTTCGCGAATTTTTTTAACATCCCGATCGCCTTGTCAATGTTACCGCTCATGATGTACCATCTAAAAATACAGAATAAACCGAACTATTACGTATCTATCAGAATCTACACACACACACACACACACACACACACACACACACACACACGTATGTATACTTTGCAGTATAAATAAAAAATTTTATTTCATACAAGATAACTTATATTACAAATTCATGCAGACATTCTGTTTTATTCATATTTTCTTTCTTTTTTGTCGATATGTCTTGCGTTGCAGTACGGCGAGTCATTCTATTACTT
>Ga0157364_1002611_pt1 | contig 16919 bp, 4 predicted proteins | sample AttsexASBM2_FD_111476 | JGI IMG/M metagenome (GOLD analysis project Ga0157364, IMG submission 111476) | Fungus gardens microbial communities from leaf cutter ant in Ribeirão Preto, State of São Paulo, Brazil - Atta sexdens ASBM2 | ecosystem: Host-associated > Fungi > Mycelium > Unclassified ... | reverse complement strand
TCTGTAATAAATTATAATATTTCAAATAGCAAAGTGACATCAAATGACATCGTAATAATATTTTAATGACGATTTTAACATCATTAAAATGTCAAAGACGTCATTAAAATCTTGGAATTTTTTATCAATTAGACAAAAGAGCAAAAACATAAAACATAAACATTATGTTAACATAAAAATGTATTTTTTAAAGAAAAACAAAAAATAACATGTGAAAATATAATTCTAGAAATTGTATTATAAAATGGAATCATTTGTATAGTTTATAATCAATTAATTTTAAATTTAATTATAAAATATATTTGGTAGATTTTAAAAAATATTTTATATCAATCACTTAATCGAGTGATCCGACTACTGATAAAAAATAAAACACCAACAATTCTGTCGATATTCACAAATAATATTCATTTGTCAACAAGGTATATTATTAATTTGGTTATTACGTTGTACTAATTAACGTGACACTAATTAGAGATTATAGCTAACGATACACAGTTACTAGTTAAGGAACTTGTTTGTTTTAATTATCAATGATAGTTGATGTTATAATGTATGTCTCATCTAGAATAAGAAGAAATAACGGTATCTATTTCGTGCCTAATTATAAACTAATTGTAAACGTGAAATATTACCCCATTAACTCTAATAAAATATTAGAATATTTGTTTGATCAAGTACAAAGAAAATAAAAGTGACTACTCTTAAAAGCTATTTATACTATTTATATTATTTAAGTATAAGAAAAGTTAATTTTATAAAAATTTATATTTCATATATATGTATAATATAAACGTTAATTTTTATCATAGATATGTAAAAATATATATTATTTGCAATGACAAAAATATATTTTATTGCTATCATTTTGATTCTACTTTATACACGTTACAAAAATTATAAATAATAGTAAATAAAATTACATATTATATGTGCGTGCTTTATATACAAGTGTTTTTTTAGATTTTCGCTTTATCTTATATACTTTTTAGGATGTATTTTTTTATATCCGTAGCAGGATACTAATTAGAAGTTCTTATATCGTAAATCGAAGAACATTTTTAATCTATGTTGAGAGAATTTTCCATCGATTTTATATATTCTCCAAAAAGAGAAACAAGTTGCGAAATAAACTGCGAAAGGGGCAATAAGTTTCGCAAAAACTTAGTCTTATCAAGATCGAGATCGAAAACTCCAACACGAAACGAGCATCGAGAATATTTTACCAAGGTGTAGGTTTCATCGATCGTTTCTCGAATTACTTGTTGCGAGGGCGATTGTGCTACGAGCTACGGACTTCCTCTTTCGCTTCGTTACGTCAAAATTGGACGAGTTCCCTCGTTTCATCGGTTCGCTGATTCACTTCTTCCTTCTTAGCTCATTTTTCAATTGACGCAAGACGGCGTAAAAATAAAAAAAAATGAAATTTTCTCGCTTTCTTCCATCTCTTTTAAAATATGAAAAACTAGAAAAATTTTTTTGCGTTATATATATATTAGATAATAAATTTCATACTATTTATACTCATTATATATTATCTAAATATTTTTCCTCTCAAAAAAGGAAGATTTAAAAAGCATCAAATAACGTACGGGTTGAAAGCAAAAAGATATCGCAAAAAAAAATATAATTTTTAAATTCAATAGACATTTTATAATTATTAAATCTATTTTTTGTTAAATGATACTAAAAAATTGTAACTAGGAATAAAAGAATATGTAACGCTATAAAACACAATTTTTTCATTATCTCACGCTCACATTTTAATATCAAAAAATTATACAATAATTTTTGTATAAATTTTTATTGCAGTGCGAAGTAGTAGAATAACTAATATAATAGTAATATAACTGTAAAATAAATCGAAATATGAAAAAGATAAAATTAAAATAATCATCCCAGAAATATACAGAAATTCTTTCAAATAATTATTTTTAAAATGTTCGCATAGCCATTTAAGTTTTCTGATTATTTCCAAATAGCGTGACTATTCACAGAGGTATTTCTGTTCACGACGCGCCATTTTCTCTCTATTAAAGTACTTGAATCAAATGGGCTTGCTCCATGTGGCCGCAATGGGAGGCAATCCTGATCTTGTCTTCCAGAGCAGAAAGTGTCCTGGGAATCGAAGCATGTGTCAGTAAACTGATTTCTTGAGTGCACCTCGAATAAAATGATTTGATTGTTTACAAAGTCAAAAAACGTTTTTTTAAACTTTGTTTAAAAAAGCATAAAATAAAAAGTATGTTTAAAAAAGTTATAATGTATTTTTATAATGTACTTTACAATTATTTCTTCAGTATGCAATAAAGTTTATCTGTAATATGAACCTCTCTCTCCCTCCCTCCCTCCCTCTCCCCTCCCCCTCTCTCTTTCCACGTCTCCTTCCTCGTTTCACATAATTATTAATATTCAGTTTTATTTAATTTACGAAACAAATTCTCATAAAATTTTACGCATTTTATTTACTTTTATTTAGATTAATTGTTTATTACATTTTTTAAAAGTATTAATTGTCATAATAATTTCGAATTCGGCAAATGAGAGAATATCAGAAATCATGCTTTAAGATCTCTCACGCTAATAATATAATTTATATGGTTCAGTTAATATAAGTTCATTGTTACTCAATAAATGAACTACTTGTTCAGCATAAAGGATGATGATCAAGCAAGATCGGGTTTCTCCGCGTCGCGGGATATTTGCTTTTGAATCTCTGGCAAAAGGAAATGCGGAATATGCATAGCATGTACAGCGCATAGATATTGAACTTGCATGGCTATGGATACTAATTAGTGGCATGCTTGTTATTTGATTCAATGCATTTTACCTCGAAGATATTGTGATATCTACAATAATTAAATTTCAGTAATTCAGCAAATTAAACTCAGCAATTTAAAAACTATAAGACTATACTTGTTCAATAAAATTGCTAAATTACTGAAAACATTCTGCTGAAATGATTTAATTTGGCTATTACAGAGTTCAATTTGTATGTTGATTTCACGATAATTATCGTCATTACAAATTGCAAATTACTGTCATTTTAGTGATGCTCGCAATTGTTGCTGATGTTGATTGTGTCACGGTGACAGAGTAATTCCGTGTTATGGTTTCCGTCTTACCAAACTGAGCAAACTAGTTATATGTACAAAATATATATTTAGGTAATGCTACATCACAGTGTCAGGAATTTACATACAAATGTGTTATTTATACAAGATTTAAATATAGTAAATATAACCATGCTAATTCCTTCACCATAACAGAAAAGAAATTTAATTAAAAAATTAATATCATATTCAAATAAAAAGTTATTATATTGTATTGTAAAAGGTATTATATTGCACTGTATCTATCTTAATAAAAACATTATTGAAAAATTGATAGAATAAAAACTCACAATACTTTATTACATTCAACGTTTACTCTGTATTTATTTTAATGAATTAAAGACACATCATTCCTATATCGTGTCATGCTACTAAATGCAATTCACGTAACATAAGGTTGGATTACTAAGTTCCATTTATTATGCATTGTTGTATCTAACAGATATATACAAATACGTATTAAAGTTCTATTTTGATACGAGATAAATTCTGACGAATAAAAACATAAAATATTTACAAATAATAGCAACAATATTAATTTGAAACTCATGATTAGAGAGATTTTTTAGTTTTAACTAAATTTTAAAATGTGAAAGCAACTTAATTGCAGTTAATATTTAACGCAAAAGCAAAGTCTATCTTTGGTTAATTAAAGCTTAAAAATGTCTCTAATCATAGATAATTCAAGCTAATGTAACTGATATGATAATAATTGCTTCTCAATTTAACATATAATTTGTTATTATTGAAAATTGTTGTTTATATAATATTATAAAATTTACATTAATAATTAAAGAGAGTATAATTACATCAGTGTCCTCAATTTCCATTCGAGTTTCAAAGAAACTACATTGCGCTTGCTAATCGTTTTCACATTTTGCAGGAGCAAAACATGAAAGTCAAGAAGCCTCTACGTGAGATGCATAATAACGTCTTGACCCATGATTTAAATTAACGCGATTACTCATTCTCTCGAATTTTCTACGTACATACCCTCTGCGCGTTCTCGTGTTTTATTTCTCTCATTGCTTTCACTTCGACGCTTAGAACCAACGTCAACACATTCAATCTGCAGCGAGCATGCTCATTGCTATCGCGTATCTCCATTCATTTCTCGCTTCGCAATTCTTGAACGGAAAGAACGCACAAAGATTACCAAGTTAAACGTTATAATTAATTGCTGACATTTCGTTACATCTAGATGAAAGACTCATTAACGAACTCTATGGAATCGTGTTATGTCGCGTATCACTGTGTTGTAGCATTACCTTTCAACTACCTGCTATAAACCACACGGTCGCTATAAACCTGAACATCCAACAGAATGGAATGAGAAAAAGTCTTAAAGACCGGATGGAAAAGGAGATAAAAGAAAAAGAAGGCGTAATGATGGCAAAGATTTACGGGCAAAAAATTGTGCACTGTAAAACGAATGTGTATTCTAAATGATATTGAAACCAAAGGTATAAAAATAACTACCTAAAAATAAACAGTTTCGAAAATATTTACCATTTTCATATTAAGACTTCCAAAAAAAAGAGATTTAATATATAATAACATTGTTTACGAATTCTTCCAAATTTCTTCGATGTTTATTGTATTAAACAGTTTATAAAGAAAATAAAATATATTTAGTTGCGTGCAAAACATAGATGCTGTTTAATTTAATTTGTAATAAAATTTTTATAGAAATTGATGCGAAAGTTTTATTCTAAGCATGCATTTTAAAAAATTATTTGTATTTCTTGCTATCATTTAATTAATTTTTTTATTATTAACATTACTTTTACTTTTATTTATGTTTATTTTTAATTTTTTAATTATTAGGTTAAAAGAAATTTTAGTTTATTAAATAATACTGAATAAAAAAAAATGAATTGAACTTACTTTCTTTATCATTAAATATTTCATTTTTAAGTATAAAAAAATCTGTCATAAATCTTTCTAAACAAATGGCATGTTCGTTTATGGATGATAGCTAAAGAAGCTTTCTATGACTAAAAAGGATTGAATTTCGTAACATATATTCTCATGCAAATCTGATGTATTCCATTTCGCTCCTTTGCAAAACGTACGAGGTAATTTCAAAGCAGCATCAGCGAGCTCTTATGCTCATTTTTTCCCAATATACGTATTCGCGCGACACGAGAAAGTACTTCAATTCAAACGATTTACAAATACGGTTTATGTATTTGAATGCAAGAAAAGATGCTTTTTGCTTGTCATTGCTATTTTACTATCACTATAAGAGACAGCCACTATAAGAGACCATCATTGTTTAAATTCAAATAACGGTGAATTAAACTTGGATGTTCTCGGATATCAAATTAGATTGAATTAAGTTAAAATCAGTAAAATAATATGTTATCTTAAAATAATCAGTTGTCATCCCTAAGTATATAAGTGATTAACTAAGATTAATATACAAATAATTTGTTCTAAAGTTAATATTTAAGTTGTGTATATGTATATAATACATTCTATAGAATTAAATCATATAATAGAATAATTTGGAAAAATTACGATTTTATAATCCAGATAATTTTGCAGAAATAGGATAGAAAGCTATAGCGTAACTCAATATTCCCCGACCATAGCGCGGTTTTCGATGCCAAACGGCTGTCGCAATTTCAGTAATGAGCCAATGAGCCGAAAATTAGGACGATTCATCTAGTGTAGAAACGAGCGCGAATATTCACAATGTTGACGATCGACCCGGAATAATCCGCATCGGTCAGAATTGTTGGAGTACATTTGCAAATAACGTGAGTTGTGAATAACGCTGAGCGCGGATATATCGAATATCGAAATGTATCGAGATGACGAACACGTTCATATGTAAAAATGTTTGTATATATTTTTTACATCCATGCATCTCAATATTTCGTTTTATTTCTTCCATGCAGGTTTACGTTCATGTTATTCTTATGCAAACATTTATTTATTCTTAAAAATATACCGGAAAATATATACATGAGTGTTTCAACAGTCATACTAGAGATGATGCTTTTTAAAGTTTCCTCGTAATGAGTTTGCCAATTACGATGAGTACAACGATAGCTCAAGTGATCCATCAATTTGTAAGTTTTTCCGAGAATACTTTTCCGAGCAAGACGGTTAGCAACTCTACTGTTTACTTTCTCAATTGATAAAATATTTCAAGCGTAAAATATTATAGAATATATAAAGCAAACGAAATGCAATAACGTATTGACCGAGAGAGAGGGAGAGAGAGAGAGAGAGAGAGAGAGAGAGAGAAAACAAAGTCAATAGTATACTAATTGTAAGCAAAATATTAGAAATATATGTTATTGCATTTCGTTTGTGATAGGGTAACATTTATAATTTTAATTAAATCACAATTTTATACGTATAACTATTAGGTAAAATAATACCCATTCTATTTCCTATTAATATCTATTAAATATTAAATAAAATGTTCAATGAATACGATATTAATAAAAATATATCGAAAAAATTATATAGGTCCTCGTTACATGAATATAGAATAAAAGTATATTAACTTTTTATCTATTCGATCTTTTTATAATTAACTTTTTTGAATTATCTTCGTGCTTTAATTATAATATTATAATCCGTTTTATTATAATCATGTTAGAATAGATATAAAAACTTTAATCTTTAATTAATCTTAAAAAAAAAATAAGTAAGTCTAAATAAAGTATATAACGTGAGATATATAATATTACAGAACTGTTATCGTTGGATTTCATGTTTAATAATTTATTTGGAATTATATTTTATTATTAAATTGATAATTAATTTAATATACTATATATATAAGATAAATAAGTATCTTATATAAATAATATTTCTGCATCTTTATAAACTTTCAAGAGATTTATTACTGAAAAGTATCCGTGTAATATGATGCTGACTTGCATCTCATAAAACCTACCAAAAAATGTATCATATTCATGATGCATCTTATAAATCTACTAGAAAATACATCTCATTTTCTAAGTTTTATAAGAAATAAGTTAATTAACACCATATTTAATTAATAAATATTTTTCAATAATAACCTCTCACAGGTTTAAGATGCAGCATCATTTAGGTATATGTATAAAACGCTTATTAACATAAGTATGTTATATTGATTATTAGTTTAATAATAGAATATTATTATTCCAAATAAATATTATTAGGCAAAAGATCAGTTGATAATTGTTTTGTCAAAAGACGAAGTTTTATTTTGTTAATAAATTTTCATGAATATTTTATTTTATCGTAAGATTTTAAATGGAGTCGTAACATTTTGTCTACGCCCAATTAAATGATTAAAATAGTAGCATATATTAAAGAAATCATCACACTAAGTTTCTATTATACGAACTTTTATCTTACAGCATTTCAAGTTTATCCGTCTATTCATGTGAATAAAGTTATAAGAAAAATTTCTTCATAGTCGTTTTCTCGCCCTCTTTCTCTTTTTCATATTGTCCGTCGTATCATATCGCTTATTATTATCTCGTTTCTAGAGATTATAATCTTGAGGAAGAAAGTATACATTATCATGTGCGCAGATTCAAATGAAAATAAGGTCTCGTCTTCCAGCGCAAAGCAGAACACATGGAGATCGAAAAAAAAGTGCGAACAGCATCATTCACAACCAAATATTATTTGTGTATTTGTGTGTATACTATTTTAATATTCTTATAATAACTTATTCTTATTCATCTTTTAATGTTCATGAGCCGAATGTATAAGTACGTTTTCTAATAAAAAAATTTTGTTTCAATTGACTTTGGTTGATACTTCACTCGCGGAAAGCTTTTCTATCACCATTTCTTCTATCATCATTTAGCAAGGAAAAAAATATTAGAAGAAGAAAAATAGAACCTCAAAAGAAAAAGGGACTGCAAAACCCACCAAGAAAGAATTGCTCGTCTCTCACCCTTTCAACATTCGTGACACTTAAGCCTCTAGCAAACATTTACACTAGCTATGTATAGAAATAAGAGTGAGTTTCATCGGTAAACATTTCCAAGCCACGTGTGCAAACGAGATGCTGAAGAAGGACGTTCAAGTGTAAAATTGTAGAAGTGACAAGTTAATTTCTTATGCAAACAACGATTTCGTGTTTGAAATTCTTTGACACGGTTTTCAACATTTAGCTACAAGTGACAATTTGTATTGTATAAACGTTATGCTTATATAATTACATAATATATTTCAATTAGATATAAATTGATACATTTATATTTCTTTCGATATATATTGCATATACTAATTATAAAAATAAGATAATACATACAATACTCTACAATAAATTGACACAAATTAAAAATTTTTTAAATATAGTCAACGATTTTTTGTTTTAAAAGCCTAATTATCCAAGTATTATCATGATAACGCAACAAGATTTAACTTGATTTACTTTTGTAATCATAGATCAATAGCAAACAGCATAAGAACAGTAGATTCAACAGGTGTTATGCTGTGAAATTGCGTGGAGTAAAGTCCTAACAATAAGAAAAACAAGAGCAAAAACAACGCTATAAACCATGTTACAAGAATTTCATTAAATTCGGCTTCATTCCATAAAATATAACTATACGATATTAGCTAACAAAACACGATTGAATGACCCATAAATAAAATTTTAATTTTATTTAATTTTATGTTAGATATATAATGGCACAGCAAATATATGTATAGAATAAAAATTTAATGTGTTGATCGTATGTACAGATTATTTATGTAAAACAACATGTTCAACTAGTAAAGAACCATAGGTTCGATATTGATATAAATGGATAAATGAACGAAATATTCAAATTGCTTATGTCATTAATTTTTGTTAATTTATGCAAATTGCATCTGCAAGTATCGACCGGATATTCATATCGTTGGCATATATTTTATTGATTAAACCTCTCTCAATTCGCGCAATACAAAACAAATTATTACCGTATACTGATTAATTGACCAGTATATTCAATGCAATGATGAAAATATGATGGTCCGAACAAAACAATATCATTATTATAATAACGTAATTCATACCCATGTTTATCAACTACAAAATTTCGTCGACATAGAACTCGTTGACATACATAAAAGCATCATTAAGCTAATTAATTTGTTAATTTGAAATATTACTTTTAAATAAATTACAAACAGAATTGTGTCATGTTATTATATATTCCAGGTTCGATAAGCAACATAGATGGCGCGGAATATCATTGCAACAAGACTGCCGTGCGAAAGGTAATCAGTGGCGTCGTTGGTGCAGCGAGTTCAGTAACTTCGATTCAGGTTGCCAATCTCCTACGATTGTTCAAAATACCTCAAGTAAGTAAATAAATTTTCCCAATACAATATCTTAACGACTGAGTGAACTATATAAAATATTTCGCGAAAATTATTTTATTATTATTTATTTCTTCATTTATTCTTTTATTTTAAATTATTTATTCTTTTTTGCACAATTATTGTATTTCTTGAAAGTAGAATTTTTAAATATTTTTATTATGATGTTTAATATTTATCACGTACATGTTTTTTTCATTGAATGAAATGAAAAAATAGTAACAAACAAGAAATCTTTATCATTTACATAAAAATCTATATGCACATAATAGATTACTTATACGAATGAATGCAGAAATAATCATGTGATGCATTGATAAAATAATTTAAATTTATAAAAGCTAAACTTATAAAATACGATCCAATTTTAGAAAATTAATACAATAAAATGGTAAACGGATAAAGAGAGAGAAAAAATATATATATTTGATAACGTATTTTTTACAATTTTTATAATGCTCTACTACAAAGATTTAAAGCTAGGCAATACCGTCGTACTTCTAGAGGCTGGAGAATGAAAATGCCAGGTTAGGTGGCAGTAAACCGTGAAAACTTCATTCTTGACGAAAGTTTACAGAACCTGCGGTTTAAAATCTTCGTACCGTGAAATCACCTCATCCAACGTTACTTTCCTTATAAGCCATTCGAGTCTCTTGGCCCGTTTTTATCTCTCAGCGCTCTATTAGGTTAAGGTTTAGGATGTTACTATAACACGTTATTCGTCCAGCCGCGAAAGTGTGTGCCATATTGCTATTAAACTTTTATTAACTCTCTGTTATTTTGATATTTGGTATCAACTAAAGATAAATCAGAAATAAAATTTCAATAGTGCTGTAGTTCGTAATTTCTTACGTTCGTAACTTCTTACAACCTGACAACAAAGTAAAACTTAATGATCATTTCTTTAAGCAATATGATCAAAACTAAAAAGACAAGAAAAATTATATCTTTCATGGTTACATAACTTTATTTCAACATCTATTTTTTATATATTGACTATATATATATATATAATGCAAATCTCTTTTAAATCCTTTGAATCTTTTCCCCGATATTGATATAGACGTCTAGTAATGCTAACTATAAGCATATGTTCATTTGTAATCTAACTCGAGGACAAGCTTGAACTTGTTGATCATTGATTACTTGAATTCTAAGGTTACGAGGTAACTCTATAATAATAGTTCATCTAAAGCTCCTTAACTCAAAGTACCAATAGTCGATTCTGATGTATGAGTTAGAAGATTAATCTGCTTATATCGTCCACATTGTCAGGATCTCATTTTACGATGTCGAGTTTCTCGCCGTGATAGATACTTATATAGTGGAGATCGAACGCGATAATATATACATTTACATGCAAACTTATGAAAATCATGTTAAGAAAGGATCTAAACAGCAATTTGATATGACAAGAGGTAATAATGACCTTTAAGTCACATCGAGTAGGACATGACGCGATCAATAGTAAAATATCTAAGTAATTCATATCGATGAATTGAGCTCTCTACAGATTTATGTAAAATATTTTTTAATTGAAATATTTTGAAAGAAATATTTTACTAAAATATTTCAAAATTTAGCTGGCTACGCACGGGCCAAAAATATTATACATAAATCTGTAGCTAACTAAATTTTGTAATACTTTTTTTTAATAAAATAATTCTTTCCATGTATATGTACATACGCTGCAACCGTAAACCGAATAAAACGATAAATTTTTCTTTAGTAGTTTGCTAACCAAAGTTCTTGATACATTACAGACAAAACTAGGGATGTATTATATTGTCGAAACGTAATCCGTCCCCATGAGAAACGACTTGTATACAATTCTTACTTTTGGACGACTCAGGTGTTTGTGACAAAGAACGATACTTTGCGAAAACTCGTCACTGCGCGATTCATGCCTCTAAAGATCCACAGTGGAGTTTGAAAGAGATTTTGCGAGGATTTCAGGGAAGACGTGAAAGGATCAGGCGGAATATAAGTCTAGGGAAACAGCGACGGATTTAATTTTAGTCCATAATTCTTTCGGTAGGATTTCTATCCATTTCTATGGTTGGGGATAAGTTTGCGAAACAGATCTGTGACATCGTGATCTATATCATCATACCAGAAACTGAGAAGAACTACTCTCTAAAGCGCATTTGAATTGCATTTGCATAAGAAAACAAAATAATACCGGATACTCCAAAGTGTACTCGCAGGTTCTATTTTAGATACAGGTTAAATGTATTGCAGGTTAAATGTAAAAATACTATGCAGAATAGGAAATAAATGTAGATTTCCTTCTTATATAATTTTTTAAAATTAGTAAATTTGTTTGTCACCGAAAAATTGCATTAATAAATAAATCCACTGTATTGAATAATAATAACAATGTAATGTTTATATAATGTAATATTCATATAAAATATTTTTAATCATTTCTCAAAAATGAAAATTATATCGGCAGAAAATATGCATTAATATTTTATCAGACACGAAGTTTGAATTAATCTTTGACTTGTAATATTATTGTAATCAATAATATAATAATTTCATAAAATCGTAATTTGTTGTAATTATTGTTTTACCATATATTTATAATTTATGCTCGTTAAAAACTTTAATTGAACCTAACTTGGATTAATATCTGGATTAATATCTGATTCTCATTTATCGAGATTATTACCAATAAATCGTAAAACTTCTTATATTCATTATACATTGCAAATATAGCGAATTTTATTTTTTTCGTACTTACTCTTGCTTTCTTTGACGTATCTATTAAGCTACTCGGTCTTGTGAAACTTATCACGTCGGCGTTATGCTAAACTAGAAAACTGTTCGAGAATGTGACGTAAAACGGGATCGCTTTTTGCTTATTCCAAAAAAAAGTTGCAAACTTTCATGAATTCCTCGGCTCAGTCAATTTCATACTTTTGCTTAAAAGAGTCGAGGTAACATTTTCTCATGAAAAATTTAAGTGCTCGCTACTATAATTTCCTCAAATAAACCGAACTTTTTAATAAATTTGTTTCCAAATAATCCAAATGAACTACTCGCAGTTATTATATGTATAATATAGTTTGTTAATTTTTAACTATATAATATATGTATAATATAGTTTGAATTCGATATTCTATACACATAGCGCATAGTTTACGTAGTAAATATAAAACATCAATTTTTTAAATTTATTATATTATATAAACTTTTAATTAAAAAATAGTTATAATATTATAATTACTGCTGGTACTGTCGTCATTATTATTGTTAAAAAATAAACTTAATATTTCTAATAATATTTCTAAACTACAAACTATACTTTGAAAGCTACTGCATATTAAATCGTTTTTTTCTATGTGATAAGAGAATTATTTGACTGAAAAGTATCGCTTGTCCCACCTTACCACATTTTTCTTTCATGCAACCTAGTAGTTTAGTTTATCCATATTCATAACAGACGAGATTGGAAAGCGTTCGATCTTCATCACTTTCGCGATAACTTGAGGCAAAATCTGGATTAAAATCGATCTTCTCCAATGACAGAACATGTCTGTGTTATTAAGAACGTTATCTTATGGGACAATTTTTTGACCTAAAAGTAATCAATCTTATAATTTTAATGGCGGTTTTCCTATAATTAATTTCTAAATATTAGATTACCACATTTGCGACAATCATGTGTAAAATTTTTTTCGAAATTATTTTACATAGACATATTCAGTATAAATTTTGTAATTTATTGAATGCAAATGTGTAATAACGCAATCCCAAAAAAGTAAATGTTAACATAAAATGCTAACATAAAATGTAATATTTATGACACGCACGATCTTGCATAAGAGATGTATTATATTTTTAATTGGCTATATTATCCCGAAAATACATTATTCATCATGTTAACTTATATCGACAAGTATTGCTGTACTCGTCACAGTTACGTAGGATCCGAAGCGACTGCGGACGACCGCTTAGCTAAACGATTTCTCCGCAACTTGTCAACGATGACGTACGATCGACATAGAAACACAGGCATAACACCATGCATAAACACTAAGCACATGAGCGGAAAGTGCATATACGTCAAAGAGAGCTTCACTACTCGTGTCAATCAGTATCCTACATGTACATGTGTCGCGCCATGATCGACAAGCGAACAGGAGTCAGTTCACAGGATTCGATAACACACGCGTACAAAGACTCAAGGCAATTCTCTGTGAGAGGTAGCTAAATTACAGCTTCCAGTACTCGTGCTTAAATTACTCCGTATCTCTTTTGTTCGCAATTTGAAATTCATGAGTATCTAAAAATTGATTAAAGTATACACGTAAGAGTATCTAATGAGTTATCTACAAAATAATCTCTCAGCAAATTTGCACGAAAACTATTTTTCTCAAAAAATATAAAAAATTAATGCTTTAATGTATGATAAAACTGATAAAATAATGATGTCACTCGTAAGTAGTGTCTTTAGTGTACTAATATACAAATGAAGCTTAGAAGGAAAAATTAATTTATTTGATTGAATGATTTAATTCCCATAAATAATTTTTAAATTATAAGACTTTGTAGATATATTGTAAAATTATATTTTCAATGAGTAATAATTATTATTTAATAGGGAGCCTATCTATGCCTATCTATGTATCTACACGCAATAATTTATTAATCAATCATTAATAATATTCTGCTCCTCACTGATTATTATTGTCCAATTGAAGCACACTTTAATCATATCAAGTATGTCACTGTCGTCATAAATTTCAGTCACGATTTTCGTGAATCGAATTAGTTAGAAAGAAAACGCTCAGCAGCAATTTCTGTAAGTGGATTTCCATCTCTACTAGGAATACCGAAACTCGCGGGATTACGATCGAGATTCAAGACGTAAGCCGATGCGAGCTCAACTCAGTGAACTAAATAATGAAATCGCATCTTGCCAGCAAGCTGCATCGTCCTTACGAAATTTCTCACTTGAAAATATGCCGTTGATGTTGTAGATTTGAATAATCGATAAGTCTTCTTCCGTTACTGCTCGATTATCGTTGTATTTATTGATAAAGGATAAGACGACGAATCTTAACACAAAATTTGTGATTGGAACCAATTGGAAAAAAATTAGAGAGAGAGAGAGAGAGAGAGAGAGAGAGAGAGAGAGAGAGAGAAAGCGCAAAATACTCATTTATGTGTCATCGTCTTTCATTTGAAGACGAAATTTAGAAATGATCTCTGATGAAAATAATAATTAGATTCAATCTATAAAGTCTTTGGGCGGGTATGATTTACATTATCCGATTAAAAGTATACTTATAATCGCTCGTAAAATTTTTTAATTAACGTGAACTTCATAACGTCGGCCGCCGGCAATTAGCATTTTTATTACGATCTAATTCACCTCCCTGAACATTCTATTTGGTTTATGACAAATACCTTCAAAGTGGTCATTCTCTCTTTTCATTATCGTTGTCAAATTTTTTCAATTTTCAAAATTTTTTACATAATATTTTTATTTATGTTTAATAAGAATTTCTTACATGCAAGATAATACATAAGGATACATACGTATAATCAGTTTTGGTATACATGATTATATATTATACTAGATTTTCGGGCACGTTTAATTCCAATTTTATTAGAAGGTTGATAAAAATAAATAATTAAATTAAAAGTCATGTACTTATGTTAATAATTAAACGAAGAAAATAGCAATACAAAACAATTATTTTTTAATTATCATAACAATGCAACTGATATATGATATGAGCATAAATTCCTAAATCGCATTAAAGAATTGGCGAATTTACCGAATAATTCGGGAGAAATATCCTTTTACTCTATTTTGTCGGCACAGCGAATTGTGCTTGCAATTTCACGCGGTTTGGGCGCAGCCGGTTCATTTCAATTAACGATAACGTCGTTTTCTAGATCCTACAAAAAGACTAGCTATATTGGAATGAGCCCAGCCATAGTAAAAATGCAAACATCCGAGCATAGAATTCGTATCATATAATCTCCAATTAACACGCGAATAACAATAAAACAGGTAACACGTGTGCTAAGTTATTCAATCCTCGTTAAATACGAATTTTCCGATATAAAATTGTGCAGAAAATATTATATAAAATAAAATCTTCTGTATCAATGATAATTTTTTAGTTAAATATAATCAACTGTTTTTTTTTAATATATATGCGTTTTTATCAATTTTTTAAATTTAATCATGTATAGGGTGCTTCCAATACTTACCGATCAGTAAATCGGATTGCCTATCTGCCTATGGGCAGAAGCGCACTTTATTGGTAATGCGGAATAAAATTAGATTGCAAGAGAGAGCAAGGAATGAGACAAAAGAAATTGAATTTTACATTCTGGTATAATATGTGATTTAATCTAATAAATTATTTAATTTAATAAATATTTAAAAATATATAATATATATAATTATAAATTATAATTATATATTTTTAAATATTTATTAAATTACAATTTATGTTAGATTAAGATATTATTTGTATTATTAAATACATATTTTATATCATATTATTGAATTTTACATTATACCAGAATGTAAATTTCTTTTGTCTCATTTCCTGCTGGACTTGCAATCTAATCTTATTCCGCATTATCAGTAAAGTGTGCTACTGCCCATAGGCAGATAGGTAGCAACCCGACTTACTGATTTGTAGGTATCGGAAGCACCCTGTACATATATATATATGTATATATATATAATATAAACATAATTATTAAACTTTATTTTATATGTATAATCCATTTTGTCAAATAATTTGTTTTTATACATGTATCAAATTATTTACTATTTCTTTCCTTACATTTATAGCAAAAAAAATATATTTCTGCCATATTTCCTCAAATATTATTCATTTTTCCAAAGACTTTTATCGCCATTAGTAAAAAAACAAAAAAAGAGAGAAAAATCATCGCGAAAACCTCGCGCGAATAATTACCGAATAAATACCGAAATCTGTGCTTTCTATCCACCTGTATTTTATATATACGATTATTTTATCAATATGTTCATTTTAGTGTTGAAGGTAAAGAAAAATACAGACACTGCATAATCAATAAAGCAAGCCAATCAAGTGGACCGAGTTGAAGTTTTGTATGATTCTTCGATGCATGGGTATACGGTTGGACGAGCAAGTTACTATAGTGGATATATAGTAGCCACTCTAAATCTGACAAACCATGATAAATATATTCTCCATGTTGTGCAATATCCGCAATGTATGATAGGACGCGCATTGTTGCGGAGAAAAGTAGCTCTGGTACCTTCGTAGTATGAGATAACGCCGCCTCGTTTCTCACTACATAAACTCATCTGATGCTTACGCATCGACGTTGCTTGTACAGATCGAACATTTTGAAATCTCATTACTTGCTAAGACAAATCGAATCATCATTGAAGGGCAACCGAACTAAACCGCGAGTATCACATATAAAATGTAAAAATCTACGATA
>Ga0157364_1002610_pt1 | contig 16920 bp, 8 predicted proteins | sample AttsexASBM2_FD_111476 | JGI IMG/M metagenome (GOLD analysis project Ga0157364, IMG submission 111476) | Fungus gardens microbial communities from leaf cutter ant in Ribeirão Preto, State of São Paulo, Brazil - Atta sexdens ASBM2 | ecosystem: Host-associated > Fungi > Mycelium > Unclassified ... | reverse complement strand
TATTATATTTATAAAATAATTTCTGTAATATAAACATTATCAAGACATATTGCAATTAAATTGGCGAAAGCTAAAAGATGTTTTGAACATATCTCCAATATGCATATTTTAGCACCGTACTATTTTACAAGAAAGATTAATTTCTTTTGTCCGCTTGTAAAGCGAGTCGATTCACGAACCTTTGTGAAATGACCGATTCAATTACATACGTTTACAGTCTGAAATGGAACACTCTAAAACTTATATACCGCCCCCGACACGAGCGGCGTGTATATCGAGATTCGAAACGCAGTTTGGCAGAGAAGAGGGAGGAAAGCGCGGCGAGTCAAAGAATCACGTTTCAGGAAGAGTTTCATCGCGGAAACGCAGGAAGGGCGTAGATCGATGGTACGCCGGAGTTCGAGTACGTATAACGGAGAAGTTTCCGCGTCGTCTGGAGTGAGGGGATCAAAGAGCAAGAGAGACGAAGGAGCTGTCTCTCTCCCTGCGCAAGACGAGGCAATGAATAGCAGTGAAACGGAGTGAGAGCGAGAGATCACGAAAGCATCGCCGCGCTATCCGGTAATTGCGCCATGGCGTGTCAGAGGGGGTGCTTTAATGGCAACGATGCAAATACCGATACCGGCGTTAATGCTAGTGATTTCGCGGGAAACGATCGAAGAAGAAGCCTGCATGCACCCCTCCCCCTTCTCCTTCCCCTCGCCTCTTGGATACGGAGACGCACGATTTTGTGGGCTTTTCTCGGCCTAACAGTAAAGTTCTTTTCAAAACATTTCTTGAAAATTAGGATAGACTAGAGAAAAAAGGGTCACTTTTGACATTTTTTTGTAAAATAAAAAATATTTAATTTACACAGACTATGTTGATATTTTTCGAAATTAGAGACCTTCGACAAAATACATGCAAGAAAGTATCCATTTATATATATATATATACCTCTCATTACAAAGATATCGTAAATTTTGCAGAGAAAGTCATTCGGCACTTCTTATCCCATATGCTGGGTAAAAAGTTCCCCATAATGGGGTAAAAAGAATTAATACTTCTATATCAAGTTTGAACTATTTTCAGAGACAAAAATAAGTATATATTAAAGTTTTTTATTATAAAGTACCTACATTAAGTGAATTTTGTGTTACAAGATGACATTTTAATTTTAATATATTTTTATTATATTTTTATTGTAACAAAATTACAATAGAAATATTATAAAAATATATCCATCAGTTTTCCTCTCGTAGTTGCGAATTCTGAAAAACACCTTTTAGAAATATTATGTAATCTCGTTAATTTTTTCATAAGTTATTACTATAATACTCAACGTAATATAAGGAAACTTTTGTAATAAACATCAAAGTTTTCTTATAACCTTACTTTGTTATATACAAATAGTATAAAATTTAAGATTATTTTTAATAAAATACAACTGAAAGTCTCTCGGTAATTATTCAGAATGCTTCTTCGCCTCTGATTTCGACGATATTAGATTCATTCGATACGTTTGTGTCGCTAAACTTTGATAGATTTTCTAATCTCAATAGATTAACTTTAACGCTTAATATCTCGGGTTTGCAAGGCTGACGTTTTTTCTTATAGATTCTTTCATTTCGTACAAAACGTTTCGAATAAGCCTAATTTCATCGAAATCGGAGATGAAAATTGCATTCTGAATACCAGTCTCTCTCTCTCTCTAATGAGAGAGCACCACTAATGTTGATTTTCCAATGAGTCGATAATTGAAAGTAATCGGTGACATTTCGTACAGTTGGCTATTGGTCAATTTCACTGATAAGACTTAAGATTATCAACTTGTTATAGAATCAACATTAACGTATGCGCAATAACGGAACCAAGGCACTTTTTACCCCAACAAGACTTTGTGGTATTGTTATTAAAAAACTGTAATAGAAATAACCATTTTAATAATCACACTATTAAAACAATAGAATAAGATTAATAAATACTTATTTAATCTATCTAGTTTTGCAAAAATGATCCCTTCAGATCACAAAATAACTGCGACGCTAATATCTTACTTTTTACTCTCAAATGCAAAGGCATGTCCGTGCAAGCTTCCTAACAGTTAGGAGAAACAACGAACTTTGTGACGTGAGATTCCCACTCTTAGTTGACGAATTGTGTGGCAGAATTTTTTAATGAATGCGTTATTATCAAAATACAAGGGGAACTTTTTCCCTGGGGACCTTTACTCCACAGTCTACGGTCGGATCCAACCTGTTTTCATTTTTTATCTAATCAATATACAAAATGGATCAAAAATAAATAATAATTCGAAACGTCTTTCTCTGTTTATTTTTATAGATGGTATTTGTTAGATATATTTTTTATTTATATACAGAATAATATAGATATGTTTGTATATTATATTTATATAGACATGAAAAAATATATAAGTGAAGAAGACTATATTTGCAGATGTTGGTGCTTAATAGTATTGTATGTATATCTTTGAGCAAATTATAATTTCACGCAAAGAAAAGTCAGGAATTCCAGGTTCAAATTTTGGACGAGGTGATATTTTTCGCGATGAGTTCTTTGCAATATTTTGAGCTTATTAATATCATTAACAAATTACAACGACTAATGTAAAAAATATAATAAAATTTTTAATATAATATAATAATTTAATTGACTTTAAATAATTGCAGTAAAATGAAAAACTTTAACGAAGCCGTTACATTCGACCTTATAATTAAAGAGTTAACTCTTAAATGAATGCCACTTTTTATCGAGTCACCCCTTCTTTCACGAATCATTTGTACAGGGAAACAACGACGAACAGATGCTATGTAGGTCGCCGATGTGTTTTCGTCGACGTTGAATCATTCCGCAACGACCTCGAGTTGGCGTGACTTCTTTCCTAGAACGAAGCAGGGGTTCCGCCGAATAAGAATTTTATACATTCGAGATACGAGATATTACAAATAAAAGATCGGCGTAACACGAGGAGGAGATAATGGAGATCGATTGCTTCGTTGTCGATGATGCCATTAGCGTAGCGCGAGCTAGCTGGTCAAGAGAAAATAACCACGAACTACGATGAACTATTTTGTTTTTCGTTCCACTTTGGTGAAGACAAAATAGGAAATTATTTCATGGATCGCGTCGTTTGTTTCCCTTTCTGCTACCATTTTGCCGACGACACTTGTCGCAACACAACTTTGCTCGCACGGTACCCACCGTTTTATCAATCGAACCTGAAACGAGTATCGAGTATCGAGCGTTTTTTTGGCACTCGGTAACGGTTATATTCGGTGAAACCGAATGCGGAAATGGAGTAGTCATTGTACGAAGAAATATGAGTCAATATTTTTGCCAAGCAAATCTCTTCATGGGCTTTAGATTAATTAATTATCTTTTTTCGGTAAAGAATGTATATCAGATCCAAAAACATTTTTCATAAAATACGTAAAAAGTACATAAAAAGGCGTCACAAGTATTTAAACTATCTCTCTTAATAACAACTCTATCTTAATTCTTTGTTACAGTAATTTTATTTGTAATGGAGTCAAAAAAATAAAAGATTTAATGTCGTTAAATTTTTTAACTTCATTGTTTAAATTAATGATATATTGAAGATAGAAGCAGTAGAAAGCGATTTATAAAAATAATATGATTACAAATAATTCAAATTGGTACAATTAAACATTATGAATTTAACAGTGCAGTGATAGAGTCTATAAGCTACATTACATATGTAACGTTCGATTAGCTGTAAAGCTTTACCTTGTCCGTGTGATTGGTGAGCTTTCTGCCGTCCATGTACCAGGACAGCTTGGCCGGTGGTCTTGAGCCCACTGTCATGCAATTAATGTCGTACTTTCGATTGGCGCTGAGGGGCGCGTGCTCGCTGCTGAGTATCGTCACACTCAGTGGCTTCACTGAAACAGAAAAGGACGAGCGTGATCACAAAAGCGCATGGGGTGAGGGAGGGATGGATGTAAAGCGGTCGAGGGCGTTGATGGCGCCTGATCAAAAAGCACGAACAAGAATTGCGGCAGCTGCGGAATTGCGGTGCTTAGAGTGGCCACGGACTTGTACCGCCGTACATCCCTACCACCCTAATGCGTTTTAAACGAGTGGTACCGCTGCAGTTACCACCCCGAACGTATTGCCGCAAAACCTACACTCTGATAGCTTCGGGGAAGGTAGGGCAGAGTGGCGCGCGCTCACACGGACCGCACCTCTCATAGATTAAGGCTGGTGAGGCGTACGTGTGGCGTTTCACGTTGATTAATTGAGACAAGTATTGAATAGTGCGAACAAAATGGAGTTGAACATCAATCTTTAGCCTAATCGTAAGACGTTAATCGTAACTGTCAGAGCGTAACAATGTTTTTTAACGAGGTTGTCTCCGCACAATCGTATTAACAATTCCTCTTAACTCTCCAAAACTGACAGTAAAGAATATATTCAATCGAGTAGGTCTATTAGAGCTACTCAATATAATTAAATATATTCTTTATATAAACGTTTGCAAATTTAAATTATTAGCATTAACTTTTGTCTGCAATCATATTTTTATTCCATCTATAATTTGAATTTTTTTTGTTTTTTTAGTCCAAGTTTTTTTCCTAAGCTTTTAAAAAGAGTGGAGAAATTTAGGACTATTTTTCAACATTTCTATTAATATTACTAAATAGGTTTTTAATTCAAACGTTAAAATGTGTTAATTAATAAAAATTAAAATTTCAAGAAAAATGGGAAAAATGGCAACGTTTAAAAATGTAAAATTTAACAGTAAGGAAATAAGACTTTATTCTCCTTTATTTTGAAAAAATTTGGGAGTGAAATTTCGTTTATGTACCAAAAAAAAGATTATATTACAAACGGAGGATTAAAATAAACTTAGTAGGTATTCATTCCTTTTTACACGAGTTATATAATTTTGGTTTCTTGTAATTAGTGCCTGTTAGTCATCATAAATTAAATAAATAGAGACCTCAGTCCAGCATCAATAATCATATTACACACTGATTTTGATGTTAGCTTCGGAGAATTAAACAGTGCTAATAATTCCCTTTCTAAATAAACTAAGAGATAATTATTTTGGATAGTCACAAATAAAAATGCAAGTAAAAATCTTGTAGAAGCAACGTATACGTAATAATTAATTATAACAAATGAAAATTGCAATGTGCTTTCAGTACCAGAAAATTCGCGTTTCGACAGAAATCCATTTTGTTTTAAACGAAAAATCAGTTACTTAAAAATCTCATAAGCGGAGCCTGCACTAGCCATGTTTATGAGACACTAAATTGCCCTTCGTAAAGGCGTCACGATAAGTGGCGGTATTGACATCTCGACGAGGGAAACGTGGATGAAGGTGCCGATGTATTAGTCGTTCGATTCAACCACGAAATAAGTCTTGGGTAAATCACTCGCTGCACCCAGCCCTTCCATCGAATTTAATCGGCAACGGTTTGCCAAAGGAACGTCTTTCTTCGCCGCGTCGGGATAACGGAAAAAGCGCGAAAGCGACGGTACGACGGGGAATTGAGACGAAGGAGCGGGCAGGGGTGAAAGTAGAGAGAGGAGAGATTTTTCATTCAAGCCGCACCACGCCCAGAGAGTCTGGAATTAAACTTTCAGTACGCCGAACTTTTGACTCCAATGAAAAATTTTCCTCTCTTTCTACCTCTTCTTCCGCGTCCACTATTACCTTCATCTTCGCTACCTTAATCTACCGACGCTACACAATCACGTTCGCCGCTTCATCGTGTTCAATCGGCATTGGTGTTAAAGGCACAATTACCAGCATAAGCCGCCGGCACTCGAGCGTCTATACAATCGCGTTGCATATTCGCATCACGCAATCTCGTGCTCATGCGGTGAATGCGGTACCGTAATTCTGCGTCTTGAACGCTATTCAATTTTCTGATCTTCAACCTTGTTTAAACGCCATTAGATCCTCTGATATAATTCGAGGCCTCTTCAACGCTATATCTTGATCACAATTTTTGATCTAGCAAGTTTTCTAATGCAGGATAGAATTTTTGCAGGATTAATTTTTACACAGAAATATCTGAAAATTTAGTTTATGTAGATATAGATCTAAAAATAATTTTAAATCATCAAAATAATTTCTATAGGACGCTTAAGCTGTGATTGTTAGAATACTAAAATTTTTTGCAGCAATGCTCATATTTGAGCATCTTACATAATTATAATATTTTTATAGTTTAACAAAATGATTGTTATATCTAGCTAAATTTTTAGATATTTTAGTCAAATCATTTGCACTGTGCATAATCTAATCAGAAATTGGTTATTCCCTTCTTCCTTCGGAATGATACTTATTACGCGAATCTTTCTGCCTCATCTTTTTTTTTTACTCGTGTTTATTATTTCGTTATTAAATAAAATAACGTGCACGTTTTTTGCCTTCGCGTCATTGCGTGAGAGAACTAGGGAAGAGACATGACCGAGAGCAACATTCTTCTCACGTTGTATAAACGTTCGTCAGCTTTTTCACCGGTTGTATTGTATACACCCGGACGGATGGTCATGACGAATAGCGCCGTGCGAAAAAGTGCGTCGATGTCCATTAGGTGACCACTGAATACTCATCGAGCAACGTGGTCATACCGAGATGGTCTAATGGGTGTCTGACGGATGATGCATTTCGCACACGGATCGGATTTATAAAAGTAATGTTATCTCCTATCCATAGATTCATTAGACATTTTTGCGTTTGCAAATTTAATCGTTAATAATTTTTACGTGTGCATTTATTGTTTGTGTCATATGAAACACACAGTAGAAAATATTTTGTACTTGTGTTAAAATTGATAGAAACAATTTATTATAATTGAAATGAAATAATAGTTAAATAATACTATATAAAGATATAATACTAATAAAGAAATAATAATAAAGACTAATAATTAAATTTTCGAATTTTCTCATGTTAAACTAGTGATTTTAACATCACTATAATTGATAAATTTTATTTGGAAAAGATATCGTTGAAATATATAATGTCTGCTTTAAAATGTAACAGGAGCCCTTTTAATTGTTCTTTTATACTTTCGATCAGAGAATTCTGTATCATTCCCATAATGAATCTGTATCTTCGGCCAAATAGAAACGAGACTTCATTTCATTTTAACTCATAAAATAAAATTTTAATTGGAACTCGTTGAAGAAGAGAAAATAGACTATTACAAGAAACCGATAATGTAAAATATCTATCAGAATGCAATTTATTCGATATTAAAGAATACTGATAATTCTGATTCTGGCAATTATTGTTTTTACGATAAAAATAAACATTCATATAATATCTTCATGCATCTATAAAAGTGTCTCCTGCTTAGATAAGCTGTTTAAATAAGCTACAAATAACGGTAATAAAGAAGAACATCGATGAGCATCAAGGATGATTGTTCTTTCGAATTGTCGACAGTCGCAAAAGAATTCGGCACGTTTCGGTTAAGAGGCACGAAACGATGGAATAAAAACGATACTAACGAGATCGAAGGTGCAAAAAGGCTTTAAAGAGGAAGGATAGAGAACAGAACAGAGTGAGAGGCAAAGACAAAGAAAGAGAGAGCGTGCGAGTGAGTAACGAACGAGCGGACGAGGTTGAACTTATTGCTATCGCGAATTGAAAATACGTTCGTGCTTAATCCGGCGGGGCTTACGGTCGCGTTTGCATATCCCGGCTGCCTACTTTCGCCCGGATATATCCTGCACTACTATCGGTAGTTTTTGGCGAGTCCGTCGCCGGTCTTCTCTCTCTCTCTCCCTCTCCCTCTCTCTCTCTTTCTTTTTTCTCTCTCTCTGTTTATTCGTACTCGCTTTATTACGTTCCCGGATTAATGCAAAGTTACAGACAAAAAGATCGTAGGTATTAAATGTACTGGCGCACGCATCGAAAAACAGAACGGATCCGTATCCGGGCGAATAATATTACGTAGATGGACCGAAACGGCTATGGCTGCAGTAAGCGGTTAGCTTTTTACCGCGTCGCGAAAAATGCAAAACGATCCCCCTTTAACGTGAGCCACGGTCAGCAACACCGTGTGTCATCCTGGACAGGAAGCTGTTCTAACATGATGCACTATGAAAGATGTATGTTAAAATGCCTCTATTCAACATGCTTTTTAACCTCGTCATTTAAGTTGCTCATCAAAATGTCGGGAGGGAAATATTTGGAAATTTTATTCTTTATTTTAAGAAAATATCCGGTTGAAAATAGATGAACTGGAAGAGTCTGATTATATCAATCAGAATTTTGATTATCTCAACTAGAATTTTAGTAGATTTAACCAGAAAATTCTGATTTGTTTACTTTCAACCAATTCTATTTAATCCAAGTAAACTTAATTTCACAGTCTGTCAAATGTCAAATAGCACTTGTGCCGTTATTAAAATTTCAAAAGAGAACGTAATATCTTCTACACGAGAGTGATATATGAATTGAATTGTGTCGTTTTTATGAATAAAAAGGAGAGTTTTCTACAGAATGCAACATTGTTTTATTTTGAATTTGGTGATTAGAGTAAACATAAACTCTTATATATCACTTTTGATGAATTACTTATATAATTATATTACTTTTGATGAAAAGTTATAATTTTGTAGGATATAAAAATTCATAATTTAAAAAAAGTGATTATTTTAAGAGTTGTAAAATAACAAAAATAATTCAGATTTCTAAGAGTATAGTCTTTACCAATATTATTTGATCAGTCAATAATTTTCTATGTTGGTCATATAAGTGAAGACAACACACACTTAAGCGTAACATAATTTAAAATTAGAATTAAACTAATGGATATAATAATATCATATTGCCATATATGGGAATGATCAGATCTTTATATTTTTTAACAATAAAAAAACATCTATTTTTTTGCTGCATAAAAACGTGAAAATCAGTCTTACATAAAATAATATATTCGCCTACTCATTATAGACATATTAATATTTCACAAAAATAATAAACTGACATCGAGTTCCTTCAATGTGTTGAAAAGACATTACGATTTTTTAATCACGGTTCTTTTTAATGTACAAACGCGAGTATGCGAGACTGCAATTAGCATTGCGAAGTTTGTGGAATTGCAATATTACATTGTGCGCATTGGCGCTCTAATGAGTAACTCCCAGCAACGCGTCGTGTAAATTTGTTGGCTGACTCTCGTGCATTAGTAGTAACGGACGGGTGGGACGCTAATGAGTAGGCGAGGCAGACCGCCTGAGCGTGGACGCTGTTTGAATAGAGTGGAAGACGAAGTTAACTCGAACTGGCTAGATGAAGAGTCCGCGAAATAGCGCCAGCGTGGCGCAGTGCGATGCGATGCGGTGCGGCGCGGCGGGAGTCCGGCGGACAAATTAACAGCAGCGGCGACTCTGATTCTGTTTGCAAGGAATCACGACCATTGTGAACCTCGGAATCGCAGTGCAATTTCGATCACCGAATTTCACTACGTCCGTCTCCCCTCGTCGAAAGCCCATCCGGATTGAAACTCGAGGACAAGTTTCGCGATATTATACGAGGCCACGCGAGAAGACGGCGCGGCGTTTCGCTCGTGGTTACACAAAAGCGTCGTCGTGGCTGCGCTTTTATTTGCGTTCATTAGCCATTGCACGTGTTATGAAACTCTATGTAACGCCGATCGAAAACGGGGTGAGGGGGGGAGAGTTTCTAGAAACTTTGTTCAATGGCCGAGTTCGTAAACCAATTACTCGTTATTTCATCCGTGAAATGATCACGGCCGCGCTTGTGTAAGTTTCCCGCGGACGTACGTATCGATGTTGCTCGTGTAATTTATTTATCTCGCAGTATTTTCCGGTACGCACGGAGTGTTCTATAAATCGAGAAATCCGAGAAAAACGTTACGTAGGGGAGTTTCATCCCTGGTATCGTGTGAATACTCATCATTCATCTCGATAGGAAACGTTGACGATTATTGTTAACATTCGTTTCACTTTTTTTCGACTCGTTCTCGCACTCTCTTTTTTTCTTTTATTACAGCTCTCGGATCACTAATGTCAGTTCGATATGGTCAGTGAAATTAATGAAAAAATATGTAAATGTAGAATCGAATAACCATTTCCAATTAATATAAATATACAAAAATATACCTACAAATGTACTATATATATACAAAATCTCTCTAAAAATGTTTGTCAAGAGCAATGAATTCCGGAGATCAAAAATAATTACGTAGACGTTGTCGGTGGCCGATCCGCCGATGCGACAAACCTACAATAATGTCCGGAGTATCTTAACCACTTTTGTTAATTCCATTTTTTCTCTGAGTAACATCTATCCCACTCAACAATGATCATCAATAACATTAATCAAGAACGTTTCTCGCCACGCCCGTATGTTGCTCGACGATCCACAAGTCCTCTGAAACAGTCCTTAGGATATTTACGTCATCTCGGCGATGAGGCTGGCGACTGAAGGAAGAAACGAGAGTCGCACCAAGGATACATTTGTAAATGTATCGTTGTATGTACGTTCGTGTATACACGGACATTCCTAGTTCCTACAGTTGCGGATTGTTCGCGGGTAACGTGGCCTTGTCCCGAGGTCACACGAGACTCACTCGACTTCAACTATATAGTCTAAGAGGGCTCTCCTGTCTTCTTCAAAAGCACTGTCTCCGGTATACAATCAAGCTTCCAAGCTCAGTTCGAGGACTCGTGTCTCTTTTGTCACTTTTTCTCTTGCTTCTTCCTCCTTGCCATTTCTTGCTCGCTCACTCTTCAACTATCCCTTCGTTCCCATCGGGTGACTTTCTCATCAGCCTTCCGTCTTGTTATCGTTGCCGTTGTTATCGTGGTACACTACATGAAATCATCACAGAGAAAAATGCAGAGGCCATCTAGTCGTAGTCCCTAACTATCTGCACGCGACTCATATTTTTACTTCATCTCTCTTTTCATTACCTTCTCAATACCTTCGTGAAGTTTCTTTCTCTTCCTTCGACGCATTGCCTTTGTAAATTTCTATATATTTCTCGTGAGTAACGTTATTTGTTACCAATGAAGCTGAGAACTTTGTAAAAGATCGAGTTCTGATGCCACAACAATCTGATTTCAAAATGATTATGAACTTTTATTAATAATATCTTTTATTAATAATTAATAAGAGATATGAAGAATTAAAAACGAAATTTTTAAATCGATTAAAACGATATAATTATAGGAATGCTCATTAAGTTTCAAAAGATCCGCGAAATAGGATTTTTAATAAAAAAAAATTCTATGTGTATTCATCTAATGAATTCACCTAATTATTGAACGAAATCGCGATTTTCCAGAAAATTGCCTTTTAAACGTAAAATGAAGATTATTGCAAATATAGGATAATTGAAATTTAATTTTCTTTACACAAAATATTTCTCTAATAATAATTTGATTCTAATAATAATTTGAAATTCGCAAACTGATTATATTTATATGGCTACAAGGAAACTTAAGATGTGATATACATTTCAGAATTTACAAAGAACGTTATTTGTTATTCTGGACGAATATATTGTCATCATAATTTCGCTCACACATAATTAATATCTTTATACTACAGAAATAAAAAATGTTTTCTTGAAAAAATAACATCCTTTGGGTGAAAAGAGGAAGAGATTTTCGAATAAAGAAATCGCGGCTAATCTCGGAAAATGATATCGCGGATTCTCGCCGACGTAGTATACCCGAGAGAATCGCAAAAACGACCGAATAGTCACTGATCGGATGGGGAGTAGAACGAGCACATCTCCTCTCCCGGGAGCCAGCTTTCCAGTGAACTCTTCCCCGAAGAGTTTCTCAATTTTCAATTCCATGAATACTCGTCGCGCGCCAACGCGACGTTCCCTGCCCAAAATGGCCACCGTGAATCCCATCGTGAATCTTTTTGTCTCGCGTGACTTATCAACCGCGTGCTCCAGGAAAGAGGCGTATTGAAAATCACCGATTCCATTAAAAGTTCAGCGGATTTCCGGAGCTCGGTGTGGTTCTCACCCGTCTCACGTCATGATCTAAAAGATCAGCTCGGCATTACTGAATACTCAGGCCGTGTCATAGAAAGACTTGATTACTAACGGCCAATCTAAAAGCTGACATTCGTCAGTAGTCTTTTTCCCGATTTTTTCCTTTCTCTTTTTTTTTCGTCTCTATCCTTTCCTCTTTCCTATCATGCAATTCGTAGAGAGTTTCACCATTCCTCTCATTACGAGCACTTCTTATCCTCACACCCCTCGGCGACCAGTTTCCAAGTCCCTCGCACTGTAAATCAGGCCCACCGTTACCCAATTTCACTGGCTGACTCCATTACCAGTCTGCCCTCTAATTAGTCAGGCTCGATTAGGTTGGGGTGGGCCGGGCCGGGTCGAGCGAGGTAGGTTAGTGTCGGATTTGTTCCCCATTCCCCTCAAGAGCGCCAATTCAATCCCAAGGTCGTTCTCATCCTCTTTGGAACTTCCAAATTATACTCGATGCTTCTATATTATACTCGATCTCTTCTATTTCTCATTTGCTGCAGCGACGCCATTCTGCCATATATACTCTCTCTACTTCTCTTTCCTTCCTTCTCTCTTTTTCTTTTTCGCTTACCTTCTCTCCCTTTTCTCGTCTTCTCCATTCCGTCCTTTTCATCTTTTCTATCCTTTCCCATTCTTTCTTTTTTCTTCTCTTTTTCTCTTTCGTGATCTTTTCTCTGTTTCACGTTTTAATGAAGTGATAAAACATACATGTGATTTTGTTTCATACGTTGTCCGCATTTGTTCGCTTTTGATAATCCCTCATTTGTATTGCGCTTGCATCTCGACATTGCATTTGGCTTTTTGGTGCAGTGCCGCTTATAACTCCAGCTAATTAAATTCGCCTGATGTGTATGCATGCAAGTTAGTGATCATACAGATGGTTAATATCGTTACTCTAAATATTCAGTGTATTGTCCAGTAGTTCAGAATCGCAAAGGATTAACTTCACACGATTAACCTCGTTTAGCTTATGATTCATATGTCGAATTATTCGTTTTGGATAAGATCCGTTCGAGATTACAAACAAAAGCCATGTGAAATGGAAGAAGAATCGACTCTTATTAAGACAACAAAGATATCAACTTAGCCTTTACAAGTTCAGAATATCACGTTCGATACGGTAGATTCAATACGGTAGAAACAGAGCTTAGTCAGACTGATTCATTACATTAATCTTCTCGAGTTTCTCCCTTTCTCTCGATGAAAGGGTCGACTTTTTTTCGCAAGCAAGATTGAAACCTTTCGCTTCATGTTCAACTCCGTCAATTCGAATTACCAACATATATAAAAAAATATTACAAAAAGAAGGTGCAAAATTATCTTTCTATATTACGAGCATTCCCTCAATGTTAGATAAAAATTTTTTATCCGCCGACAGCGGATTTATGCAGTATAGTATGGATGTTATATAATATTATATTTTAGTATATATGTACAATAACATTTAATATTCTCACACACACTTACACATACGCACATCTGCACGCACGCACACACATTCTTTTTTATACGAGTTATATCATTTTGATCCCTTGAAATTAATTAGTGCCTTTTAGTCACTAATTAATATGAATTAAATGGATCTCATTGATCCAATTGTATTACAAATTTTGATATCAACTCTAGAGAATTAATAAATATTTCTGCTATTTACATTTAGGGCATTTGCGCATTTACATAATATAATAATTATTTGCGATATCTTATAAAGCGCATAAACATTTGAGTCGTTCGCTAAGATTCTAAAAAGGAACAAAAACAGCATTATTTCTGCAAGGTGGAAAGATAAGATGTTGTACTTTACGATTGGCTAGCAGAAAAAAGATACAGCTCGGTTGAATAGCTTCGAACTTTTCAACTACTTCGATGAATAATAAATAGAATTTTTTTTTTCTTAACTGTCGGGACGACTATGAAGAAGTTTCTTAACGAAATTATCATTACGAGAAGATTTCACTGTTCGCGTTAGAGCGCGACAGGGATAACCGAAAAATAGTGGCGATTATTTTAATTTTGCACCACGTGTCGCATATTCCCTTCGCGTTTCGCGCGGTTTATTTCCATTTCTCACAGCTGCCAGTGAACGTGCGTCCCGATGAAAATAATTCGGGCGATAAACCCCTGCAGGAGTAAAAATATGCCATTACCGGGCGCTCCATTTGTAAATGCGACGATTTTCGAGCGCGCAAGCGTTAAATATTAATTTTCTCGAAATAATGGGATTTCAAAACCACGGTACACAACTGAATGTGACACGCGATGTACCGACTGGTGGTCGGTGGTACTTCGGAATTTGCGCAGAAAGACTCGATGAACCGTAAAATAATAATGATCCGCGATTAAACTGCGTTATACGCAGCCATCGTTCAGCGCGCCGTACGTTTTAATAATTTATTTCGCAACGTTCGTGCGCACCCTCCTGTCACGGTTCATATTAACGGCCGCGGTTTATTTATTATGAAACGTTCGCTAGCTGACCGAAGGGCCAGATCGATTTACTCTTCGATAGGCACGTCGAAAATACTTTTCGTTCATAAATCGAATTCGCGCGAATCCGTTCGAAGCATGCTTGCCTTGATTTCTCTTATAATATCAAACATTGCAACTTTGACATTATATTTTATGCTAAAAACAATACGTATAATTACAAATATGCATAGTTACAAATCGTGCGAATAATCAAACATGTTTAAATTTAAAAGCAGGCGAGAAATTGAGAATTTCTTATAAAAGAGAAAGATATAAATAAATGGAAATAATGATTTTGCTGAGGTATCTAAAAATTTAGCTGGATACAAATTTGAAAATAATTTTGTTGGAATGAAATAAAATTAAGTAATAATATTATAACTCCAAGAATAAATGTAACACAAGTAAAATATCTATGTGAGTCTCTGATGCAGATCGCTGCGTTAAATTATATATTCATGACGTAGTAGATAATTCGCAGTCAACTGGGATGTACTTACTAAACAAAGTTAAAGTAAACGCAAACGTATCGACTCTGGATCTGTGTCCTCTTCAGTGCGGAAGCCAAGTATAAACTACTTGGAGACTCACATAAACATTTTACTTGTGTTAATCTTGTTGGACTATCAAAATGATTATGTAGATCGCTTAAGCATGAGCTTACTCAACAAAAAAAGTTGATATTCTAGTAATTTTGAGCGTTCTACGTAATTATTTTGATCTACCCAAATTATATTTTCAGATCTGTATCTAATTAAATTTTTAGATACTTTAGCCAAGTTTAGCAAAACTGTTTTTCCCTATTACATATTTAGTCAAAAGGACTGAAGGAATATTAGAATTACTTTTTTTATACCTAAAAAAAATTGATTTTATTTTGAGATATGAATTATTTTATATTAGTTTAAAAAAAAATGTGAAGCACTTACAACATTTTCTATAAAACTCTGTTAAAAATACATTTTTTTCATTTTTCTTTATTTGATCTTGTTGAACAGATCGCACAATATCCCATTTATTTTCTCTTACCGGACAAAGAAAACCCAATCTATCATCAATTTAGCGCGCATAATTCAATCTGTTACAGAATGCTGGTAGATCTTGCGTTGCAACAACGCGAGATCCAGATGAGTTTTCGCGACCAGGAAATTGCATTTTCCGCGCCACTCCGCGTCGTGAAAGCCTTCGCGGCGTTTAAGCGAATACTTTCTCGTTCGTCCGCGATTCGCAATCCATCCGGCGCGCAGTCATGCAAATAACACCTTGAACGTATGTCCATAGGAATCGCACGACCAGCCAACCAGGGGATAAGAGCCAAGAGGAAGATGGTAGAGAAAACACGCGGGGGTTGGATATAGAGGGAGAAGGGGAATAGAAAGCATAAAGTCGCGTGGAAATCGCTCGTTTGTCGAGTCGTCCGTAAAAGGCGGCGGAGAGGCGGACGTAAGACCGCATACCGATAATTCCACGGAGTGCTCCGTGGAATTTATGAGGTTTAATCCTTTGCGGAATCCAAGAGAGGCGGCTCCCCCGTCTTCTCCTCATCCACCCCTTGCCATGGGTATACGATGGTTGAAGGGGATGAGTCGGGTCCGGCCCAACGGCAGGAGCCACACGCCTGTACTCGCACCGGAGATGTCGGGTTCAAAGTGCACGAAGAAGAAAACCCGCTTTCTCTCTCTCTCTCTCTCTCTCTCTCTCTCGTGTTCTCTGCCTCACGGACGAAAGAGCGGGCTTTAACGCCGGGCAATAAAATCCGTGGAGTGGCGTAATGCCTATACGAGTGTGATGCCCGCGAGTATAATACCTGGAAGATACGTATACTCCCTCGATCTCCCGTAGGTGCACAGCCGAACTTGGTGCACTTATTTCCTGCGTTATTCGGCGAAACGTAAAACGGAAATTAAAGCCGATAGACCGGGCAACGGCGTAGATAATTATGTTCGTTCACGTCTCTCCTTTTTGCGAAATTTAAGACTTATTTGCATATCAACGAACGAGTTTAAATCATCACGGCACGAGCTGTGTGCCCAGCGTATATTTTTGACATTGTTAGGACGCGCGTGTTCAATTCGAGGATGGATGAAGACACGTGACAGTTTAATATTCCAAAGATAATGCCAAAATTTATAACACAATTACTGACGCTGTAAGATTGATAATTATAATGTCTATAGCATTTATAAAGTCTGTTAATTCTACTGTATTTGTAAATGGAAATGTGTATATTACTAATATAAGCATCACTTTGATGGAATTCTTCTTTTATTTTAAATACTTTTCGATCGTTTCGCTTAATATCATTTAATTTATGTCAATTAAAAAGCAATTAATTTCAAGGAATTAAAATGACATAAAAAAGAATACTACAATTTTGCTGAAATATCTAAAAATTTAACTAACAGATCCGAAAAATATTTTGTTGGATCAT
>Ga0157364_1002609_pt1 | contig 16925 bp, 14 predicted proteins | sample AttsexASBM2_FD_111476 | JGI IMG/M metagenome (GOLD analysis project Ga0157364, IMG submission 111476) | Fungus gardens microbial communities from leaf cutter ant in Ribeirão Preto, State of São Paulo, Brazil - Atta sexdens ASBM2 | ecosystem: Host-associated > Fungi > Mycelium > Unclassified ... | reverse complement strand
ATAAAAATTAGTACCGATATTCTCGCAATTATATTTGCAATTATTTTTATAGTATATTATTTGTAGTAAAGTAATTCAATACCTCTTTCAGTTTTTGGAGTTTCATCCCAACGATTTCTTCGACTTGTAACAGTCTTTTCATGAGAAGGTGTTTCTCTGCCTGGAGTCGCAGCTCCTGGCGTTGCATGTGCTGGTGTAGCATCCCACATTCTTGTACTGACTCCAGGAGTAGCTCCAGGAGTCTCTGCTCCTTTGCCATGGCCAGGAGTTTCGTCCCATCTAATGGCAGCTGGCGTTACCTGCAATAGTTATAAAAAAATTTTTATAACAAAAGAAAATTGAATTTAGACTTCACTTTAGTATTAAAATGTTATATTAAATTAAGTGAATGTAATTGAGTGTAAGTAAATGTTCGCAAGTGTAATAAAATAGAAGCATATAGAAAACAAAATCACTTAATGTGTGATAAAATTTATAAAATACAATAACTGCGTTCGAGAAGAGTACTATTGCGTCTCTATTCTATTTTTATTTGTCTTTCATTTCTAATTAATAATAATAAAGATAAAATGACATAGCATTAAGAAAGCGCATTCTTTAAATGCAACCAATGTGTTTTCCTAAAGATATTTTAAATTTTAAACAGTAAATTTAAATAAAAGAAATTAAGGCATTATAAGAATAACATGGCAAACATACATCCGCATTATCCCAAGAAGTAGGTGTTGCCGAAGCACCAGATAATTTTTTCTGCACTGGAGTATCATCAGTTTGATCCCAACGACCTCTTTTTTTGGGAGCTGGTTTAGGCTCGCCATTAGCTTTCAAAGTGCCATCCTTTGCTTTTTCTGCTAATCTTTTTCTCAGCTGTATGAAAATGCAAAATATATTGCATTTATTAAAATGCTTTTATCATTAAAAATATATTTAATCTTTATGTATTTATCTTTCAAATATTTCTTATATTTTTTATGTGTACATTATATTCAAATATAATATTACAATTTAACATACCTCTGTCTCTTCACCTTTGAGCATCTGCTCCCGCATAATTTCAGTATATGTTCTGGAACCAATGTCGGGAGTTTTACCACCTGTAATTAAAAAAAATTGACTATAATTTTTAAGTTAACAACTTGAATAAACAAAACATATGCACACACATAATAATTTAATGTTTTTTTTCAAATAATTAATAGTTTTGTTTATTTCATTACTGCAGCTAATTTAAAATTCAAGTTACAAAAAAAATTATAACAACCTTCAGCGAAAGGATCAACACGTTCGGGAGAAATGATCATTCTACGTCTTTTCTGCCTATATTCATCCTCCCTATCAGCTATGGTAGGTCGTCGTCTATCCGCAAACGGATCATAATCCTTCTCTTCTCTATCAACTAAGGTGGGTAATCGTTTGTCTGCAAATGGATCATAATCCTATAAAAATTACAAAAAAGTTTAAATTAATCTCAAGAGTTGATCCAACTATACAAATTTTATAATATACTTTAATTAAAAGGAAAAAAAAGAAAAAAAAATGAATAAAAAATGATATTATTATTAATAGTGAAAATTGTTAATTAAAAATTATGAATATATTTCAAAATACATTATAATAATATACCTCAATTTCATCATTTGTTGCAATTGATGTAACATAACCATCAAATTTATTGTTGCTACTGTCATATATATCCTGATCATAGAAACCAGTTTTTCCCAAAGCAACTTGCTCCTTCTCAGATGCTGCACTCAGCAGCTCCTTCTTCTTTGATTGTATCTCCCTTATCTGCGCCTCGATGTCTGTAATACAGATTAATGCAAAAACATCATATTAAAATGTAGTAAAATGTAATAAGAGTAAAAATATGTAATCATAAGTAAAAATACATAGATTCAAGTAAGATAAGATGTCATAAGTGATGTTAATAAAATAAAAAATGAAATAAAACATGTGTGCAAAAAACACGACATGTGTGTGAATGGTCACGATGCAAAGTCGCTTGTTCGATTGATCATTCGGCAATTTAAATGCTGATACTTCGTCTCGTGTCTCGAAAACATTCGATGTTCAATCTAAGATGCAAAGAATGCTCCAAATATCACATTAATCGTAATAATAATAATTCACTAATAGTTATTGTTTATATACTGTTAAAAGTACAGTCGTCATTGGACAAAGCTAAACGACCGACACTTTTCATTTTCAGTTGATACTTATTCCACACTAAAGTTTGCGTCATAATTGAACGTCATAATTAACGAAGGTCAATAATAAGCGAAGAAAGATACCTTTATGCGTTCTCGGAATTGAGTCCATCGCAATGAAGTTTTCAGAAGCGACGGACACGGCAAAATCAGGCGAAACACACCTGGACACTCCGAATTCAGCAATACGTCAGATTGTTGACAAGATAACACACTGAACAGCACTGAATCTGCTGACGCGCATATGCTGCACTCAGTCGGCGGCTGAGTTATTTAATTAGGAATTGCGCGGCAAAATTACGAATTCAAAATTATTAAATGTTTTTTTTATATTTAACGGATTTTTAAATACTTTTATGTTAACAAATGAATTTAAAGCCAGCAATATTTAAATTCTATCTATAGATTCAGAATTCTAGAATTCTAGAAGCCTCAGCCGCTTTCTTTACTTTTCCTTTATGCATTTTGATTTTACAGCTTTTTAATTTTATTACTATAAAGGTATATCTATATACAAATAATATTTAATGTATAATATTTTATTTAATATATACAGGTCCATTTAAATCGAATATCTTAAATATTTCGTTTATTTTTGATAATACGAAAAAATGTTTCAAATGAAAGTGGAATGGTGTCGAGGGGAATTTATTTTAGTCAAGTTTTTTTTTTCTAAGTGGAGGCGCTAAAAGGATATGAAGGTCACTCCACTTTTTTAAATGGAATTATGTGATTTTTTTTAGATAACATGATTCCTTTAATTATTTTGCAATATAAAAGTATTAAGGTAGAGATACTAAAAAACCAATAATTTACGAGATATTTTATTCTGACAAAAATTTTTTATTTAAGATGTTCAAAATAATGCCCTCAGACTTCAATACATTTTTGGAGACGATATTTAAATGATTCTCTTACCCTTTCTGAATTTATACTTACACATGTAGCCAAAATAAATTTCAAGGTGAGATATTTCATATTCCATAACATGTATTGTATGTACAGTATAGATAAACAATTCACAGTCTAGTATTTCTTAGACTTTCTCTATATCAGATTTGAAGTATGAGTGATTATACGAAAAAGGAAAAAATAGAGATGCTTCTTATTTAGGTGAAAGTGGAAGAAACTCTTCAAAGGCACAAAGATTATACAGTCAAAGACCTGAAAAATGTTTACCGTCTCGCGCTGCTTTTGAATATCTTATTAAAAATTTTCGTGAATCTGAAAGTGTTTGTTCAAATAAAAAAATCGACCTCGTTTGCAAACTAATGAAGCAGCAGAAGTTGCTATTTTGGCTGCACATAATCCACATATCAGTTCTCGATAAATATAGAGGAATTCTGATATTTCAAAGACAAATATTTTATTCTGAAACGCCACTCATTTCATTCACATTTCATTACATTCAAGAATTGGGAATGATTAATCGGTTGGAATTTTGTCAATGGTTGCAACAGTTGGAGGTCGATGAATTCTTTTTCAATAAGATGTTATTTACTGATGAATCGACTTTTACTAATCATGGATAATTAAATAAAAGAAATATGCACTACTGGTCCGTTGAAAATCCAATGTGATTTCGACAAATAGAACGTCAACGAGCTCCATGGAGCTAATATGTGGTGTGGTATTTTACAAAATCGAATCATTCGCCCTTTCTTTATTGAGAATACATTAAATGGCCAAAAATATGCTGATTTTTTGTCCCAACAATTATCACAATTATTAGAAGAAATGCCGTTAGAAACTTGCTTACAGATGTGTATCAGCATGATGGCTGTTCGGCTCATAATGCACGCGTTGCACATGTAGTTTTACACGAAATGTTTCCGGAACATTGGATAGATAGAGGACACATTAATTGGCCTACACATTGGTCTTTTCCTGATTTAAATCGTCTGGACATTTTGGGGAACATTAAAAAACATTATGACAACGATTACAACTACACAGGAGAACATGAAACTGCGTATTTTAGCTACATGTGCAAGTATAAATTCAGAAATGACAGAAAGAGTAAGAGAATTATTTAAATATCATCTCCAAAAATATATTGAAGTCCGAGGGTATCATTTTGAACATCTCCTTAAATAAATTTTTTTGTCAGAATAAAGTATAAAATATCTCTAAACTATTGGTTTTTTGGTATCTCTATCTTAATACTTTTATATGCAAAATAATTAAAGAAATCATGTTATCTAAAAAAAAAAATAATTCCACACATAATTCCATTTAAAAAAGTGGAGGTAACTTTTATATCTTTTTAGCGCCTCCATTTAGAAAAAAAATAACGTGACTAAAATAAGTCCCCCTTGACACCAGTTCACTTTCATTTGAAAATTTTTCCGTATTATCGAAAATAAACGAAATATTTAAGATATTCGATTTAAGTGAAGAACCATCCTGTATATGAAATTAATTTCAGTTGACAGGGAAGAGAATTATTATACATCAGTTTTATAATTTATTAATTTTATCTAAAATAAAACAACATAAAATAAAACGATATTTTTAATAAAATTTTAACATATATTGGGTGTACAAGTATGATTTTTATGGATTTTCAATAGACAGTCATATTGCTGATATTCTAACGGCTATATCCCTTCTTATATTGTCATAATAAAAAAAAAATGTTGAAATTGACGATATATACTTGATGTCTACTGACGCAGCTTTAAAACGTAGTACATACATATAATATATAGGTCTGTTCGCGTTGCTCGCACTTTTTGCACTCGGCATCTTCGCTTTCTCTCTTTTCAAAGCCAAATATATCTATTTCATTTTAAGTCCAAAAATATTTAGTTATTAGTTCATGCAACGCGAACCTCTGTCATTAGACTTAAAGGGTAAAATGGGAAGCACAGACTCTTGCATAATGCATAACACATGAGGCATAAGAAAATGAACCAATCAAAATCCTTTATTTCCTTCCTTTCTGTAAAGGACTCTAATTAGTTGATTTTCTTATGCCTCATGTTTTATGCGTTATGAGTCTGTGCTCCCCGTTTAAGGCTATATCCACACAACTTGCATAGCCGCATAAAGAAAATTATTCAATCGTATTTCTCCTATAAAGGCGCACGTTAAATGTGATTGAATAATTTTCTTTATGCATACGCGACTATGCAAGTTCGTGTGAATATACTCTAAATGTTAAAAAAAATCACCAAATTTTGATAAAAATATACTCGATCGATGCATTTTTGCACGAAATAAAGGAATCTGGCAGAAAAAAGTATCGTTTTGCTCTGCGAACAGAGATATTATGCATTAAAGTTGACAACTATTTAGATTAGGAAATATGTCAGCCGCGAAATACTGCGCTGTGAGCATGCGCTGCGATCATATTTTTATATTCTATAGTTCGTTGCTTCAAAAATACAAAAGATCAGTTTTTAAAAAAAAAGTATTGTTTTAAAACACAAATTCATTGCTTTAAATACATAAATTCTTTGCATTAGCAGTGAATTTGTGTATTTAAAGCAATGAATTTGTGTATTTAAAGCAGTAAATTTGTGTTTTTGAAACAGTACTTTTTGTGTTTTTAAAGTACTGATCTTTTTGAAGCAGTACTTTTATCTTTTTAAAGCACTTGGGGTCGATTGTATCTTCAAATCAGATGAAAATTACAAAAGTGAATAAATTCACTAGAATATTTATAATTTAATTAGTCAATATCGAATAATCTTTGCTCACTTTTGTAATTTTCACCTCCTTTCATAATCGACCTCCAGAGTCGATTCTGAGGATCGTAATTTTTATTAAAATTTGAGGTGGACGGAGTTTTTTAACATTTATCAAAAATTGGCTTGATAACTGGAACATTTCAAAATAATCAGTCTTCTACAAGCGTGGAATCCATTTATTGCCTGAGAGATGGGCCAAGATTGTGACTTACGATGGAGTATACTTTAAATAAAATAAAAATAATTTTTATGTTTCAAATCAATGCATTTTTTTATCAAAAAATGTGTAAAGTCATACTTGTACATTCATAATAAATTACATTATCTAACATAAATAACATGTTTTTCTAATATTTTTCATATAATAAATTAATATTACATTAAAAAATTATTTATAGGCTACGAGTAAACGCTGGATATCGAGTGTTAAAATACTACTTAATATTTAAAACGTAAATAAGAATATATAATAGACATTATTGTATATTGTTGTATATTCTTATTTACGTTTTAAATATTAAGCATTTTAGTACTCGACATCCAGCGTTTACTCGTAGCTTATATATAATTTTAATTTTTAAGTATTGAGTAAATAATTTTTAATAACTTTTAATATTATTTAATATATAATAATTTTATATAATATTTATTTAATAAAACTTTTATTCTTATGAACAGGTTAAAGTTGACTTCATTGTATGTATGTACTATACAATATCAATCTTCATATGAACAAATTTGAATTCGCCGCGCACCGCCATTGCAATTCATCCCTCGTGCCAGATGATGCCGTGGTGTCGCGTTCGATGATACGCAGAAAGTTTCCCATCTTGCTCGACAGTTTCGTCATTCGTCAACCCGTTCAATCTTCGCCCGCGTAAGCGCGAGAAATTTCTCGACGACTCTCGCAAAGTGCGCGAAATCGTGTTTATGTCCCATTCGTGCTCATCGCATACGATAGTATCCGTCCTACCGTCACACGTTCTACCTGATCGGCCTAGTCGATCGCGTTATCGCGCGGAACGTTCATTTTCCCAGCCGCAATTTTCACACGCGACAGCGATGCACTGTGGGCCAGCAATGGTGGGCGCGTGATTTTGAACAATTCGAGCTATCTAAGGAACGCGCAGGTACGTGTGTGCCCAACGACGAGATACGTGCGACGTCGAGCCCATTGCATCGTCCTGGATCCCGTCGTTTATCTGGGGATGGAATTCTGAGAAACGGACGATACTCGCACCGTGCTCCAGTGACGAAGCCCCGATTTCGCCGTTTTCATTCGACCCCGCTTGATCGCCCCCTTTTCCCATCCCCTCCCGCTGCTGCGCTATCCACGAAAACTCTGTTTGAGGTTAGGTCCCGCGCCGTACGTCTCGACTACACGCCGTCGCGTGCGACGTTCTCTGCGACATCTCGTCCGTCGGCGTGCCACGCGTCGGGTCTCCGGACCCGTCGTACTTGGCGCGGCACGCCACTCGTGAGCGAGCTGTCGTGTACGCGCTCGAAAATCTGCCTCGCAAAAATGGCGCGTTCTCCCGAGAAATGGCGCTGATGTTCCACGACGACTTCGCGCTCCGCACTCTCGGTTCAAGTTTATTTTCATTTTTTTCCTTCCTCACTCCGTCACTCTTTTCACTTCCCTCTTCAGCGTGTTCGAATTCGTGTCCGCGTTCAGCGTGTTCGAATACACGATCGCGTCAAACTTCACTCGGGTGAATGACCGAATCGATGTCCCGCGACTTTTCAAAAGCACGAGCACGACAAATTTAAATCGTACCTCCACACCATTTTGAAATTCTTAACTACGTTGGCAACAAGCGACGTAATCGAGGTGATTATTACGCGTATAGCGTATAGATCTTGCGTTCGTATAAGTAAACAAAATCGCGTTTGTGATAGAACAATTAAATAATTGGATTTCTTGTCAGGCGAGTGTGTTAAGTTTACATGATTGCTGTTTAGTTACGGCTTGATTAATTATATTTATCTAAATGGTATTCGGCATTCTTCACATCACAATAGATTGTCTTATTTTAAGGCCAATTTCTTTGTAACAAGTTTCTAAATAATCTGAATATGTAAGTTTAAAATTTAATATTGAAAATAATTTTATTAATTTGTACTTGGTTAATTTATTTATGAATGATTATGTTTCTAATTTTAATATTGTTGTTATATATCAATTTAATTATATATTTGTGTTTTTGAAATACTTTACTTTTCAAGAACTTTTTTTTACAATCAAGATCATTATAATATCACTAGGAAAAAAAAATTTTATTTGCCAAAGGTAATACTTTGTAGTTATGTTTGCATGTTATATTGCAAATATATTTAGGAATTCTTGCAACTTACGATTAAGGGGATGCTAAAGTGATAAAATTATCAACATTATACTGTATTATCAACATTATACTAAAAAATCTCCGAATTGACTGATCGGAATAAAAAATGGTTTTACAGAATTAAAATAGATACAAAATTAGGAGATGGTGCAGTGGACTTTATATTAAAATTGCAAAAAAGTTAAATAAGTTTTTAATTTTTTTCAATTTTAGTATGAAATACTGCACCATTTCTCAAGTTTGCGTTTATCTTAATCTTATAAAAGAATTTTTAATTCCGTTCAGTCAATTCAGAGATTTTTATACGACTGTAATGTCGATAATTTAGTTACTTGAGCATTCCCTTAATTGTTTTACAAATGGAATTGATGTTATATAAATAAAAACTTATATTTAATTATTATTGTATTTACTTATATTTAATTATTTAACTGTAAACTTGCAATCGGTATTCGGATTATATTTGAGACTGTCTTAAGTAGTTTCAAGATGTCATAAGTCAATTAGAAGTATTAACATTTCAAGATATTACTTAAGACATTAAGTTATTAAAATAAGAATAGATTATGGATATCGGTCATTCCATGACGCTAATATTTTTGTTCAGGTATCATCGTCATGTCCACTAATAAGGGACAAAACACAAGGGCTCTAGAACCCTTGACTTTGGATTCGCGCACACTGGGAGACAGCGATCTCAGTGCACTGACTTTGTCTCATGGCAACGAACAGTATCCGTCAAATGACTTTGAGGAGTTTGCGAATATTCAAGCAGAACTTGAATGCATAAACTCGGAGGGAGTTATGACAGATGAGCGAATAGTAATTGACGAGAACGTTGAGACTGATACGACAGTACCTGATGTGGAAATGACTGAAATTTCTGAGCAAGTGCAAACTGAGCACGTTTACACGATAGCCAATCAAAACAATCAGAATATTGTGTTTCAAACAAAGCCTACTGTGCAGAGAGTACCGGTGTCAGCAGTCCAGGTAACGTTTTCAATTGCAATTGAAACTATCGTTTAAACGCCATGATCTGTTTACAAGAACTTCCTTTTTAGGTAAAACCAAACATCTGTCCAACTACGCAAAGCCAGTCTATTATGATAGTATCACCTGTGAGCGGACAAGGCACCAGCCAAATTTTAAAAATTTCACATCCACCAACAGCTTCAGCTGAACAGTTGCAATCTTTAGCACAGACTCTGATTACTGGAAAATCCGTGGATGGGAGCGTTGTTCAATTAAGGACGCAACCCGCCAAGTCTGTCACAACAACTAGTGCCTCTGGGAACATCACGATCAGTAACATGCAGAATGTTAAGTTTTCGCAGCCAACTACGTTGAAACGGACAACACAGAATGTATCGCAAGGGCGTAACGTAAGATATTATAATCCTCAGAATTCTTCGTAAAATCATAACACACTTATAACACTTCGTATAATATAACACATTTGAAATGCAATTAAAATATGAATTCCTGGATTGGATTACCATTTATATTATATATTTCTTTACTTACAAAATTTTCAATTTTTCAATCAATCTTATATAAAACTGAAGCATGTAAGAATTTGAGATTCACTGACCATTCTTACATGCAACTATATATGCTTTATTCTCGAAAAATAATATATCAGATATCGAATTACAATATCTTTCATAGGTATACACGAAGATGATATTGACAGGAAATCAATCACAGTCTGGTACTCAACAAGTTCTCATTACGAGTTCACAAAGCGAAAATCAATCTGCTCAAGGGATTAAATTTCTCAATAATACCTCTTCTAGTTATGTCAGCCCGACGAAAAATATAACATTGGCACAGATGGGCACTATACTCTCTACCAACAAACAACATATTTTGCCAACATCTTCGCCAAAGCAGGTTTGTCTCAAGTTATGTGATACAAGTCATTACAAATCATATGCATCTTGCGCAACAATAGTTATACATATATCTTTTTATTTTTTTGTAGAGTGTGATACTAAACAAGTTGCTACAGTCTTCAACATCTCAGCAATCAAAAGTAACCATAATACCAACAAATACTGTAAAATCACCTACAAAAATCCTTCCTGCGCCAACCCTGAGTATTCAGGCCAAGTCCTCAACGACGACGAATCAACAGCCTACATTCATTACGTCCAAGTCAACCACGCAGCAAAATCCGCAGAAAGTGATCATTAGACAGGTTGAAAGATTACATTCAAATAATTCTTTTACATTTTGAAAGTTATATTCATCTTTCGAAATTATATATTATAAAAATTCTTTCTTTAGGGTTCTTTGAAACCTAGCAATGTACTTGGAAGTGGACAACAAGTCATTAGAATACCTGCTAATCAGAACATTGTGACCGGATCAAATCAAGTTCACCAAATTCAGATGTCTGGAAGACAAGTACATCTCATAATTATCTTATAATTTTTAATGGATTAATTATAACTGTGTATATATACAGGACCACTTAGATCGATCATTTAAAACATCTTGCTTATTTTTGATAATATAAAAAAATGTTTCAAATGAAAGTGAACTGGCTTCATAGGTATGTATTTTAGTCATGTTGGTTTTTTTTTTAGGTAGAGGCCAAAAAGATATGAAGGTTATCTCCACTTTTTTAAAATGGAATTGAATGATTTTTTTTTATTCAATATAATTCTTCTAATTATTCTGCATATAAAAATATTAAGATAGTAATATCAAAAAACCAATAGTTGATGAGATATTTTATATTTTATTCTGGCACATAGTGACATAAAATATTAAATAACTCGTAAACTATTAACTTTTTGATAATCGTAAACTTTAATATGTTTATGAACAGAATAATGAGATGAATTAGTTGGTGGAAAGAAAACACAATTGCTTATTTAAAAAATTATCCATTTTGACATACATTTTTTTTCTAACTTTCATAAAAGTATTAAGATACGATTATCAAAAAATTAATAAAAGTTTACGAATTATTTAACATTTTATGTTAATATATATCGGAATAAAGTATAAAATATCTTGTAAACTATTGATTTTTTTTATATTTACCTTAATACTTTTATATACAAAATAATTAAAGGAATCATATTGTGTAAAAAAATCATACAATTCCATTTTAAAAAATGGAAATGATTTTCATATCTTTTTAGCGCCTCCACCTAGAAAAAAAAACAACATGACCAAAATATGTCTCCCTCGAAACCCCCCCCCATTCTATTTTCGTTTGAAATATTTTTTTATATCATCAAAAATAAGCGAGATATTTCAGATTTAAATGGATCATCCTGTGTGTGCGTGCGTGCGTGCGTGCGTGCGTGCGTGCGTGCGTGCGTGCGTGCGTGAGTGCGTGCGTGCGTGCGTGCGTGCGTGTGTGCGCGCGCGCGCGCGCGCGCGCGTGTGTGTGTGTGTGTGTGTGTGTACATATAGATATGTATTATATTATACAATTTCTTTCAGGTGCAATATGTGAGATTAGTTAGTACCCCTTCAACAGGATCTACCAACGTCGTTACCGTGGGTAAAACAAAGGCCAGTGCAACACTTCAGACTGTAGGTATCGGTCAGAAAATAGGAAATCAGCAACAGATTGTAAAGGTATATGAAAATTTAGTAACAATAATTTTTTATCAAGAGAAATATAGAGAAAAAATTATACATATGTGTTTTTTATTTTAGAAATTATAATATTAAGATTTTACAATATTTTAGATATTATATATAATATTTAAAATGTATATAATAAGTGACATTCTTTATGTGATTTTTATTTAGGTTGTACCGCTAAATACTGGAAATCAGTCTTTGAGAACTGTTGCACCAAAGGCAACATTGACAACAAGTAGTGGCCAAAAATTACTCATACCTGCGGCGGCTGCTGCTGCAGCAGCTGTCGGCGGTCAGTCAAAGAATGCAGTGGCAATTCCTGCATCAGCATTAAGCCAATTAGCATCAGGACAGGCAGTCTTGTCAACTAATCCGAATGTTGGAAACATTGTTGTTCTACCTGCTCAATATATTCAACAACAACAGGTTCAATATCTATTTATGTGATCATTCGATTGTGCTTTTTTTTTCTTGCGCACTATTAAATAAGTTTAAAAATAAACTTTAAGCCTATGAGATTCCGAGAAATTTTTTTATCTTTATAAAATATTGCAGTTTTCACATAATTTTTCTGAAAATATATGTATATCTTAAGTTACGATTTTATAAAAACTTATATATAAAATATTGCTATTTCTGGGCAGTCAATAGATGAGATAAAATTGAAGTCTCCAACGCCAGGTCTCTTAGGAAGTTCACAAAGTTCTACAGCGACTTTATGTGTAATTGATGGAAAGAATTCTCAAAGAGGAGTTTACAGCAATGTGGAGCCAAATGGTATTAGGCCAAGAAAACCATGCAATTGCACCAAATCACAGTGTCTTAAGCTGTAAGTATTTTATTTAAAAATTTTATGATTTTATTAAAAAACTATTTGGTAAATCTCCAAATCAGAGGCTTCCCCCCCCCCAATGATCTTGACCTTGACATATGTTGTCAAGATGACCCTGAGAAACTTCTAACATGTTTTAGCCTTTCGCTTGTTATTCGTTAAAAAGTTATTACTTCGTTATAAAGTTATTAAACAAAAATTGTTTAAAAATATAACGTTACATTTTTTAATTTATTATTTTTTAACATTGAAAAAGACCCGATAAGGATCGAAACATCTGTACGAATTTAGATTGTTTATAATAATATTGTTCACACATTATTCTGAGTGGTTCTTAGTTTTATATATTATTTAATTTATTTAAAAACATTATATAACATCTCATTGTAACACAACTTCCACGCGAAGTGTCTCTCACTTCACCTCCCCCCCCCCCGCTAAATGGACGCACGACTTTCATAGTTGTACTGTTGCACGTATGGGTTTCGACTTTGTGTAGCAGTACAAAGTTGTGGAGCAGGTGAGGTGAGAGTCGCTTCATGTGGAAGTCGTGCGCTCCTAAAGCAAGGGGAGAGATGAGATGAGAATCGCTTTGCGTGGAAAGCATTTCTAAGCAAGGGAAAGAATAGAATAATACTTAATATCGTATATGTATAGCAGAAATAATACATTATTTTTGAAACTTTTGTTATTAATAACTTTTTAATAAATAACGAGCGATGGCTAAAATTTGTTGGAGATTATTTAGGCCTTGGCAACATATATCAAGGTCAATGGGGGAGGGGGGGAAGAGGATCTGGAGATTTACCAAACTATTTAATAAAATTTTCTTGATTATTAGTTTATAAATATATATCTTTTATACAGGGTATATAAAATATGTCTCAAAATTTTTTACCAAGCGCTCTTGTGTAGATAGAACGGACTAAATTAAAATAAAAAAAAACGGAGTCGAAAAATCCTGTATCATTTTGCAATTTTCGCTAGTTAACAAGATATTAATTGCTAAAAATGGCTAAATATTGGTCTTCATAATTTATATATAATTTTTTTCTCAAATACTGTCAACTTTACAGAAAAATTGCAAGAGAAAAATTGTTTATTTTCTTCTCACAGAATTCTAAGAATTTTTTCAGAATTTTTTATCAACTTTTTAATACTGCATTTTCTTAATGGCAATTATTTATTTTTACTAACATGAGAAAATACGGTATTAAAAACTTCTGAAAAAAATTCTCAGAATTTTATGAGGAGAAAATAAATAATTTTTATCTCTTACTGTTTTTCTGTAAAGTTGTATTTGAGTAAAAAATTAATGGAAACTGATATTCAACGATTTTTAATAGTTAATATCTTGTTAATTATTGCGAAAATTGCAAAATGGTAGAAGACTTCGACTTAATTTAGTCCGCCCCCTATCTGCGCTTGACAAACAATTTCGGGACACTCTGTAGGCTTTGGATTTTTACTTTCATTTGTTATTTTCATATCTAACAGTGTGACAGTTAAAAGCGTCTTTTTAAAAGTATTCATTAAGATGTATGTACGTAATATTCCTTATTAAAAAATTGTTGAAATTTGAACAAGTGTAAATCGAAATAAATATCATTATAGAATTATTAGAAATGATTAAAAGTTGAAATTTTTTTTAAAGCAGAATCAATCTGCTTGTTATCTGCTTATGTTTTAATTTAAGTAGTGTTCATATTATTTGAATAAAATCTAAATAGAAATCTTTCACAGTTATTGCGATTGCTTTGCAAACGGTGAATTCTGTCACATGTGCAATTGCAATAATTGCTCGAACAATCTTGGTAACGAGGAAGAACGGCAGCGTGCAATTAAATCCTGCTTGGAACGCAACCCTAACGCCTTCCGGCCTAAAATTGGAAAAGGTCGTGAGACTGGTGAAGATATAAGGAGACATAATAAAGGCTGTAATTGCAAACGTAGTGGTTGTCTAAAAAATTATTGCGAATGTTACGAGGTATTTTGAACTACATAAATATTTAACAAACACTTAAGCTTGATATATTTTTTTCTGATTTGCAAAAATGCAGCAAAATATTTAATTTTAATTTAATTTTCTATCCTTTTATTACATTCTATATTTTTTCCTGACAATGTGTAACATATTCAGTAGGGATGCATCGGATATCCGGAAAATATCCGGTATCTGATATTATCCGATACTTTTACTATCCACTGGATATCATTAGTAAAGAATATATCCGGTTGAAATTTGAATTATCATTAAATGAATCATTGTTCATTCTTTCTTATACAAATGTTCTTGAAATAAGTATGCACATTCTTGATATTATAATATCTTATATATTGCAAAATTACAATTTTTCTCTATAGGTTTTTTTTTGATACTCGGAATCCGGTCGGAAAATGTCGGATATGCGATTCGAAGAAATTACCTTCTCGGATATCCGATGATACATTCTATCCAGATATCCGATAATTTTATCCGGTGGATCCCTAGTATTTAGTAATTGTTTATTTAATATAAAATATTCAAAATATTCAATTTTTTAATAAAAATTTTTATAATATTTAACAGTTTTGAATATATATACCTATTTGTTAATAAAGAAATTTAAATATAATTTAATATAATTTAAATATAATTTAAATATTTGCCTTTCAGGCAAAAATTCCATGTTCTGGAAATTGTAAGTGTATAGGCTGTCGCAATATTGTCGATCCAATTTTACAGAAGAAATCTTTAAAAGATCTGGCGGAAACAGCTGAAGTCAAAACAACTAAGCTTAGTTTAAATAAGACGCAATTACAATTATCCGAAATGGCATTTAGGCCACCTGCAACATCTAATACTGGTACAAGGTATGACAAGATATTTTTTATAAATATTACAATTTTTAAGAACCTTGGAAATGTAGATATAGTATGATAGTAGATATGTACAATGAGGAGCAACAATGAGCTTGTAGATGAGCGGCGCGTTTATTTACACCAAATGTATGTATTACACTGAAGTACAAGCTCGTTTTTGTTTTTCATTGTACATTTCATAATTTCATATATTTTTATTATATATTTTAAGTTATGTTTATTTTTTATTTATTATAGACAGCCATTCAATTTTCTGACGGACAAAGTAGTGGAGATAACATGTCAATGTTTAATGGCGCAAGCAGAAGAAGCGGAACGTAATATGCTTGACGATGAGACGTCCCAGCGTCTCATTATTGAGGAATTTGGTCGATGCTTAAAGGAAATCATTGAGTCAGCGCACAAAGCTGAAGCTACTTAGCAGGTGCATGTGCGATATTTGCATTGTAATTTTCTATCACTATTTGATTATGAGAATTGGATATAAATAAAGATAGTATATATGTGTGTTGGTACCAAAGACATTATATTACACGAGATAAAACACGAGAAGTTTTGGGAAACTTTTTAAAGTCACTAAATTATTCTTTAAACGCCTTTCAAAACGAGTCTATGAATAATAATATGAATTGCTTTCTAATAGTATATGGAAATGATACATTATAAACGAGAACAAATTATTTCCTTCAGTTTTTGACTAAATAAAAAATGTTCTATATATCAACGTAAGCTAATGAATATTTTCGTTTTTAAAAATCATGTTTGACTTTTTAATTTTGAATAAGGCAAAAGAAATGGCGTCATTTTAACGATAAATGAAAATTTTTTATTTGGTACATATTTTTTCAGGATATAGTAAATGACATGTTGATAAACAAGAAGCGATAGCTGCTCACCTTGCAATTCAATTGCTTGACCATCATTAACAAATATACACAGTGTTCAAAGAAGATGATAAAATATTTCGTGACTTTATCTCGTCAGTCTATCAGTTGCATTTCATATATTTTTAGAAATAAGTCGTTATATTTGCGAAATAATATATATTAGATGCTAAAATTAAAATAATTATAGTAAACATTTCATTGATTTGCGCCTTTCTTTACAAGTTTATTTAATCATAGAAAAGTGCCTATAATGGTTTAAATCACAGTTGCTACGGCTTGTATTTTAATTAATAATAGTACAAATATATAAACTTCATTTGTATATTTCAAAATATACTAATGAAACAACATTAGTAATGTTAATGTTAGTAATATATATATATATATATATATATATATATATATATATATAATAATATATATATATTACATTATATTTATAATATATGATATATGAAATCTGCGACTTCCTCTTTTATATGTTT
>Ga0157364_1002608_pt1 | contig 16926 bp, 8 predicted proteins | sample AttsexASBM2_FD_111476 | JGI IMG/M metagenome (GOLD analysis project Ga0157364, IMG submission 111476) | Fungus gardens microbial communities from leaf cutter ant in Ribeirão Preto, State of São Paulo, Brazil - Atta sexdens ASBM2 | ecosystem: Host-associated > Fungi > Mycelium > Unclassified ... | reverse complement strand
TCAATAAAATTTGTAACTTAATTATGAGTTTTTTTTGTATTCATCGGACACACTAATCCTTTCGTACTTTTTCTTTTAGTTCGTGAGCTAATAAGAGGTTTGTCACGTAAGATTTATTTTTGCTGGTAACACGGTGAGACGAAGAACAGTTCCCAGTTTGATCAAATTGCGCAGAAAACGGGCGACGAACAATACTTTGTTGGCCGCCGTCTTTCCGGGCAATTTAATCCAATTTTGTCCGACGAGTAAGAAAAGCGAACGCGTCGACACATCTGACATTGCGAACGAGTAAAATAAAAAAGCTGCTGCTTGCCTTTTTCTAACGACATCGGCCGTAGTTTTCGATTTGCCGAGCTGAAGAAGACTAACGCCCGTCGCTGGGTCCGCGAAGTCTCTGAAAATGTGCATGCTTGGCAAAAGTCTACTGAACGACAATCGTCGAGTGACGGAAAAGCGACGAAGAGATCTTACTGTTCGTCCCTGAATCGCGTCACACAGCTAAATTAAACTAAAGCACTACGAAGAATGAAGTATTAGTCATGGTATCGGTGCGAGTGTGATAGATATTGTAAGCAAGAGTGCGATAATGTGGATTAAATATTCGGTACTCACGACTCCCCGAGATTTCTCGTAGTTGAACGACCTGAAAATAATGATAAGTTTTATTTTAATTTGATAATTAAATACGAACTTCTTTCGTAATATATTACATATTACAAAAATTTATCTTCAATTTTTATTTTAATTTTATAAGAAGGCAGCATTGATAATAATGTGACAAAAATCATCAATTTTTTATATGATTTAATCAGTCAACATTCATATTTCTTCCTTTTTTTCAATTGTTGTAAGTGCATGTTATGATTATACATATGTTATGATCATACATATAATCTGAAGTGTAGACATTCCTCAAGTAATAATATTATAAATGTATTTCTGCATTCGTCAACAAAAAGACATTGAAATAGAACATTGACATAGAATCTTAAAAAAAAGCATCCTTAATGTTGCAATTTAAAAATTAATCATCATCATGCGATTTTAGTTGTAAAAAAATCTGTATTTTGTTTCGAGATGTAAAATTAAATTGTTAAATAAGTGTCAGATTCAATGTAATAAATATTTATAATAAAATTACAATAAGATTACGATAAATAATTTGTTTATTTTAATTAAATTCATTAATTTAACAGTTTTATATACAAATATGCATGTTTTTCGCACCAATGCTTAAGATAAAACAACATTCTTCTTATATTCTCAAATCTATTCCGAGTTGATAAAACAGCATCTGAAAATAAGTATTATTATATTATCATTGAAATCTTGCCGATTAGCTGTTCTTAATCTACTCCTCATATATAATCCACTTAAAAAATACGTAATTGAGTTGATTTAATAGGATTGCAACGCTATCTTAAAAGATAGTAACGCTACAAACTTCAAAATTCAAGTAGCTGTAACTTCATTAAAAATGAATAAAAATATAGGATACGTCACTAAAATCCGGACAAATTGAACAATTTCTTTAAACAAAATGTTTTTAATGAAAAATTAAATATTACAAAAAATTCTTTTACATGGAACTTGAAGGATCTCTGTAGAGTACAATTATTCGATATATCCCTCTATTAGCTTGAATGAGGGCCTCTAGTCTCGATCTGAAGCGTTCGCTGTAATATAGCGCTGTCCATGCCGACGAATGCTGCCTCAATAGCAGTCCTTAATGACGTCACATTGGGATGCCGAGATTTGTTTATGACCCTTTCAACTACGCTTCATAGTAATCCAAAGGATTTAAATCTAGGCTGTTGGGAGGCCAGAATTCCTTGGACTAAAACATATTGACGTTGTCTGAGAACCAATTTTGACTTGAATTATGAACCGATGCACCGTCCTGCTAAAAAACATATGATCTTCCGGACCACAGTTTCTATCTATGGCTTCATTACATCCATCAGAACGCGCAACGATTGCCCTAGGTCATTCGAAATCAGCGCTTGAGCCCTTTCAATGACTGTAAGGATCCTCGCGATGCGTTCTTGCGAGTGACTCTTCCTCTCTACTTCAAATTCTTCATTGGACTATTCTAAAGCCGTATATTTTGCCACAACGTTATAAACGGTTGATCTCAGATATCCAAAGAATCGAATTATTTCCGTTGACCGCTCAGCACGAAGGCCTTCGATGACCGCGGTTCTTCGATTATATCTTGGCATTTGGTTTCAACATCGCGACCATTTTGAGAATATGACTGTTTACTAGAAGCATGAGGCTTTCTCAAATGCTAACAACAACCTCTGGCGGATGCATAATGTAGCGGAAAATTTAAATTGAAATTTGTTCGGATTTTGGTGACTTTGTATAAGTTAAATAAAGTGTTTGACTCATTTTAGGCTGAATGCTTCATATCAAAATTTTTTCATTTTTATAGTTTTTTTTCTAAATTATCATTTTACCAGCTTTCCAGAATTATTAAATAATTTACCGAATAAATTACCGTCAGATTGAGTCATTTTCTCTAATTTCTTTACCTAAAATTCTAAAATTATAATGTAAAATCATTGAATAAATTTAACGTAATGATAGGACGATACATTTCTCAACATTTGTATATTTAAAACAAATGTTTTATTTCAAAAATCATACGATATCTAAGTATAATATCATAGCGACGAATGAACTTATAATTAATTATACATACAGCTCTCTATATATTAATTTCATTTGAATCCTTAGATATACTTTTCTCGCCTATCGCATTGTATCTACAAGTAGAGATACAAAATGTTATCGTTTCTCGCACGGTCGCAGTGTGGCTAGCTCATCTTAATTCGCGACTGTAAACGTCATTTAAACCGCGTTTTGCTTGCTTAATTAGAGAGTCAGCGATCTCTGGACTATTCCTGAAACTAATCGCCAATCGGCGCCGTTTCAATTGGGCCCTTAATCGGAAATGACGTGATAACAATGTCGCGCAAACACAATTTCTCGTGGTGACCGCAATTTTCGCGCGGCATTTAATTAATTCCTAAAAATGCTTCAAAGAGAAGAGAACATCAATTGCAGGTATTTATAATATATTTCGCGATCCGGCGCGAATCGGCGCCGCCATCGCGTTCATCATCTTACTCTAGACTTACATTTTAACATAAATATATCTATATAATATAATATATATAGTATATATACCCCATTGTATGGCCAACGATCATGCTCCTTAATAACGTATGTCATCTTTCCGATAATATTATGAATTTTACAAATGTTCATTCAATCTCTAGTTGTCATAGAACAAAGAAAACACGTATTGAACAAAAATGTGTATATACGCGTTACATCTGTAAATATATATACACGTATATATGTATATGTCTTCAAAGCATGATCATCGAAATTTAAGTTGTACACATTAAAAGTATTATTACATTACAATTAATTAATTATAAGAATTACGCAATAAATGTATTAATATCAATAAAACGTATTAAAACTTATAGATTTGTACGCAAGTGAATTTGCGTATAAATAATTTTCGTCTTCTTTCTCTTTTTCATACTACACACTGACGAAATCATGTTTAGCAATTTCTCGATCGAAATAAATACAATAAACAGTTCAATAAATCGGAATGGATCGCAATCTACGACGATACTTGTCACGTGTCATGCACTTTGTAAACATCAATAATTATAAAAGCGGATGGGTATCTTGCGATTTAATTAAGTTACCGTTCTTATCAAATAGGAATATGTTAGTTCGTAACTTATAGATTAAAGTGAAAGTTGCACGCAATATTTTCTCTTATGGCATTTTGTAAATTTGACAAAAAATTCTATTTATCAGTTTTTGGCAGTGATCTTCGATATTGTTCTTGCTATACTTCCGGAATCTGTTCGAGTTTATTTAATCTCGTGAGTGTTAACACTTTGAGTGTAAAACACTTTTTTTGGTGATTTTAAATATTGTAATAATTTCATCAGTTTGATTCAAACCGATAGAAATGAAATCAGAAAAATTCGCACATAAAATTGAAATTGGTCAAAAGGATTATTCCTGTCTTGATAGATTAAGTTTTACAGTAAAAATAAATTAATAGAAGGCTTTTAATTCCCGACTTCAACAAATTCGTTTAGAACCAATTTTAAGATTTTTATGGGAGTCTTTGTGTTTACCCAACTGAAGAGATATTCTCTCAATAATTTTTTCAAGTTAATAATTTTTATTACCTTCAATTATTCATTGTTATTGCTTGAGAGATTATGTATTAAAAATGACTTTTAATTAATAAAAGTTTTCGATAAATCCGAAAGAATCTCGAAAGCCATTTGTTTGCACGTTTTATTTTTCAACAGTAAGGATTTCGTGTATACACCTAGCCTAAGACGGAAAATTGAATTATTATTCGTTTTCAATCACTCTCCTTGTATAGTTTCTTTTTTGAAACGGTGAGGTCTCCTTTTTTTTTTATTACGGAATATTGTAAAATGTTTAAAAATCTCTTGCGGATGTGACCACATATATTAATCTTATTATGTATATAAAAAATTCGGGCCGCCCTAGCGTGCTGCTCTTGTTCGCACTCGCTACAACAAGATCGTCGCGATGCATGAGAATATACAGAACGACATCCGTTTATTTTTCTCCTTCCATGTCTTTTAGGTAAACGCACGATTTTCCCCTTTCCCCTTTTTAGGCTCTATTACATACATTAACATACTGACATTAGTATACATAATATATATTACCGTGATTATACATATATAATGCATAAATTATACACATATATATTTATACTATATATTATATATTATATATACTAACAAATCGATATATTCGGGATGAAAACTGACGCGAGACATCCTTTATGTGACGGCGCGAACGTGCTCAGCGTCGCGAATGGAGCCGCGTTCTGTCAGTAACTCGCAAGTGCAACAACCGACGTTATTCTCCTTCTTTATATAACACTTTCCCATATAGCACAAATCCAGCAATATTGCAGTAACATTGCAAACCTTGCAACAATATTACTGCAAACTATTACTGTAAACTATGCTGTATATGGGTGTCTTCTTCAGCTTTCAAGCTTTCACACCGCTGGAAAATAAAGGGATGAATGGAAATAGTGGAAGAAACTTTTGCCATATTTAGTACCAAGAAATAGAAACGTGGAAGAATAAAAAGGACGAGCTTAGGGTTGAATAGTGCAGGCGAGAGAGGCGGAGGAATAAATGCCAAATGCGCATAACATTTTCTTCATTTTACTATGCGGGTACAAGAAAAAGCTCGTATTTTTATATAGAATATAGAAAGCGACATATAGAATTGACGTCGGTCGTTCCAGCTACAAAATACTGACGAATTTATTCCGTTAATCCCGTTTCGCCTTCACCGCGCGCGTCGTCCTCTCTCGTCCCTTTTCAAAAAAGTTCTATCAACTCCCGTTAAGTAAATCTCACATTTTCTGCTCTTCGATAATATCTTTCACCCTGAAAAAGTTTCACGGATAACGACAGGTCGACTCGGCAATTGGAGTGCAAGCGTAGATAAGTGTGTCATTCACTCGATCGATATTCACGAGTTGCAAGCCAAATGCCTCCGACACAGAATATATGTATAATACCGTTTTTTATTCGCGATCTCATACCGTTATATTTATAATATATATTTATATTTATATATATCTTTATTTATTTATTTATATTTATATATATTTAGAGTATGTACAACACGCAGTAAAGAGATTCAACCGTTGCGACCGACGAGTTTGCATCGGAGTTCTCCTTCAAAATTCGCCCGAAACATGCGCTTCGGGATGCGATCAATTCTTTACCATATTCTTAATAATCATATCATATCCCTGACAAGAACCTCGATAATCCCATCGGTCTTAGCACGGCCCTTTTCTTGTAAGTGAAAACACGAATGCATCCGGAAAGAAACGGCGGAGGAGCGTGCAGAATTCGGAAATGATTGATGAATGGAACATGAGAAAATCCGTCCTTTGGTTCTTATTCAATTTTTTTCTTTCACGCGATGCCGACGAGACCTACGTTGTATATTGTGTGTGTATGTGTACGCATACATGTAAGTGTGTGTAAATATGCATCGATATTTCATTTAAATTTGCACAATTGCATTTGATGATTAGCTAAGGAAAAGTCACCTGTACAAAAGTATAAACAACACTTATTGTCGAAGGAAATAATAAGATAATTTACAACGCTCACCTCGAATGAGAAGGAACTTCTTCTCGTAGTGTCATTGATGCACCGTAAAAAATATTTCCAGTAAATGCGTATAGAATGTCTCTGTCAGGTTTGCATCGAAATAAGAGCGTTTCCTTATATAAATAAGAATAAAATAATGAAGAATTGAAAATTCATTATTCCTTAACTCTTTGAAATTGACGATGGATTAAGAAATATTTGAGTTTATTGTATTCACTCAATTATAAATTTCTATGTTAAAATTTTATGTCAAATAATTCAATTTTCTTAATGTTACAAATTTCTGTAAATTTGGATTATTTATATTAAAATATCTTCACTTAATATCTTTACTTTTATAATTATTGTTTATACAAGTTATGTCATTTTGATTTCTTGAAATTAATTAGTGCTTTTTTAAATTAACACAAATTTAATTAAAATGAGGATTTTACAGTTATTAATGTTGGACATCCAACTACCAGCTACGAAGGATTAACATTAAATATCTTAATTTCATTTTTAACTAATTTCATTTTTTACTTTTATTAAAAATGAAATTATATTAAATTAAAATCAAATGTTGCCAGAAAAATAAAATATTTTTCATTTACATTTTAATCTCTATCAGGATTTCTTTAAAATAATTAAATTACATAATAAATATCACACATAATAAATATCATTGTAAATATCATAATTTCAATTTTTTAAACTTTTTCGCTTCAAAAGCTCGATGCAAACCTCTCAATAATTCCGTAACATGTGTATATTATTGGATGGAAAATATATTTAATACCGCGCTGGTAATATATTCGAAGATTCAATATATTTAATATGAAATATTTTTCGCACAAATTTTTTATATGACAAGTTCCAAAAATTTGATTATCACAATTGTACTTATAAACTCATATCATTTCCTCTAGATATGATTCAACTTGTACGAACAGCTCATTAATTATATTTGCTATCCAATAAGTGAAATAGGTTGCGTGTGTTGTTGAAAAAAAAAAGGTTTTAATTTACTGAAATTAAAAGATACGTCTTTTTTATATAAAAATTTCGTAGTTATCTGTAATAACCACAAGTGCCGCTCTTACAAATAGTAGCCATGTACATGTATTGTAGAAAATACGCAGACTGAAAATGTTACGTCAAACGGAGATTACCGGTTGATATATAATACTGTCTAGTGACGTATGGAGGGATATAATTGTTTTATCATATATCATAAGAATATAAATCTTATTGGTTCGATTATGTTCGTCAATCGTATGATCCACGGTCGGATTCGAATGTATTTCTTGTATTTATTAAACGCCGCATATAAAATCGCACTTTTTATAAAACGCAATAATTATTACATATAATTCGTTTCATAAATGAGATTCTTTCTAAGTGAAATTCATATCTTATAAGATTGCGTAATAATCGAAACGTCATTAAACGTTTAATCGCTATAACTATATATAGGATGTTTCGTAAGTTGCATAAGTCAGGAAGACAGGAACATAAAACTGAACGCAAGATCGCAAAAATTCAAAATGTTCAACAGAAATTAAAATTTGAACTTAAATATATTTTGAAATAATTTTATTATGTTTTTTTGACAAATCAATAAACTTCTGTCTACACAAATTCATTAGAATTAGACAAGTAAGTAACATGTAACATTACACTCCTGTTTAAGAACTTACGCAACATTCTGTATATTTGCGCAATAATCTTATTGTACTCTATGTATATGTAATTTATAAAAAGATCTCTCTCCGATAAAATGCATTTAAGTAAAGCACACAGTAAAATATATCAGGAATGTTACAATATTTGTAAAAATGTTACAGTACAAAAGACATTTTGGATAATAATAGTGCCTAATAATATAAAGATACAATTGCATCTTCGATCTCAAAATTTCGCGAACATCGCTTTTACTATTCGTTTATATTTGCTTTCGTCGCATTTACAAAAGTATCTTAAAATCTCAAAATTCGTTTCTAGTGTGGTAAAAATTTCATAACATTAAGAGCAGAAGATATATAATAAAAATGTTAAGATAGAAAAAAAATCTCTTTCATCGAGACCATTTTTGAAAATCAACCGAAAACACGATGTTGCGTTTCGTAGAGAATCAAAAGATGTGGGATCACAGTATTATGCATGTTTTCCAAAGATTCACGAAAACATTTCGAGAATTCAAGGGAAATATTTTAAGGAATGTGTTCTTTTGCCTTAGCGATAAAAATACGCACACACGTATTGTTTCCTGCATGTATAATATCGCTTTTTAAAAAAAGCAAAGAAATTTTTAAAGTTTTCAATAAAAAGCGTGATCAATTTAAAAATTTTTTTAACCTTTATCAGATTAAACGTCAATAGCAGATTTTCAAGACAAAAATTGGAGACAGATTCAAATACCAGATTATCCGGTATTATTATAAATTTTGAATTCCTAGGATTTGAAAATGATTTTTTAAATTAAATGGAGTTTAATTAAAATTAAATATTTTTTTTAATTGATAAATTTATTTTGGTATTTACTTTTAGACTTCAGCCTTTAATTTTTTAATTTTAAGCTTTACGTGATTAAAAAAATTTTAACTTAATTATTAACTTCATTTAATTTAACTAATACTTCATTTTCAATTCCTAAAAACTGATTCAAAATTCAAAGCTGCAATTGGCGATTAATGAGGCAAAAGTAAAACACATTTTATAAAAACAAAGCTCTTGTCAATGATTTAGTAAGCGTGCAAATATCTATGTGTGTGCGTAATGTCTCGTCGTGTATAACAATTAACGTGTATGGGTGTATATATGTCTGTGTGTTTTTAATAGTGTATGTTGTTTATAAAAAGTTCGCTCGGCTGCGTAATTTGATTTGTTCCAGTTATCGTGAGGATGCCTATCGTGATTCGGGGAGGCGCGTCCCCGCGCGAAATTTGTCATAGCTACTTCATAATCATCGCTAAGTTCAGCATGAAAAATCACATGCGTCCAGTGGCGAGCAAATCGCAATGAAAATTTTCTGATCTTGACACTCATTCGTAAAAAAAAAGAAAAATTTTAAAAATTTACATCATATCCACTCCTTTCTTACAAAAGAGATTCTAGTTTTTAAATATTTTATATAAAATTACATAATTAATACGGTTAGATCAGAATATAATAGTCAACTCAGTTCTCGAAATCTTAATAAATATCCCAGTGAATGAATCTAAAATTATGCGTATATGCACCATTTTGAGATCCTGTTAACACGCATAAAATAAAAGAAACGGAATCGATTTGCCGAGTAATTTTGTTCTTATTATACTAGCGATTGAGGGGAGATTCGGAACGTCATAGCCAAATATATAGACGGATCGAGAACCAAGCTTCCTCGACGCGAACACTTACGGTCGTACTTATAAAGGTCTAACCGGCTGCCATCAGAAAAAATGAGAAGGCGACGCATAATTAAAACATAATTCGTTTCCTAGTTGAAAGTTTTGACAACGATTTTTGCTGTCGATTTAACGTGCATACAGGTTTACGAGAGCTATTTCGTCAGATATTTTCACGATCGTTCTTTTGTATCTAAAGTACGATATAATTAAGAAAATGACATCATTCATATATTGCGAGGGCATTCACAGGATGAAATTTATCGACAATAGAAAATTTATCAGAATTATAAGTAAAAAAGTTTAAAAAAATAATAACTTAGCTTTTTCATTAAAACTTCTAAGAAATTAAATAGTGAAATTTTTAAGAAGAAATTTATCATATGAAAAGTTTAATATTTGTCATTTTTATGTTACAAAAAAAATTTCCTATAATTCAAATATTTTCCTTTATCAAATAAATATATTAAATATTAATAATGTTTAGCATTGTCAAGATAGACAATATTTTAACTCTCTCATTTTCAAATTACTTTTACATTTTAAAACCACTTTTATATTTATATGCATTGATACAGTGATACAATAGATTACACGTCTTATATATATATTTCTTTTAATTTCATATAATATAATATAATCTCTTGTTTTCTTTTCTTATATAATCTCTTAAGTCTTTCTAGTCCATCGTGTTATACAATTACCCTAGGCATTTCAGAGAATCACATTCAAACAAGTCAATTAACGACAAAGTCGTTTTACGGAAATTTTACATATAACTCTCTAGTTTATATATTCTTACACGTAATCTCTTAACACGGTTGCTCTTCTGGCTACCGCGGAGAATGAGAGGGTTAAAATTATTCTATCTTATTCGTCCTGTGAGAATGGGAATGAGAAATAAGTAGCGTATCGCTCTACAGCGAGTCAACTTCCGATTGCAAACGCTTAACGAAAGTGTCTGCACGCAAAAACGGAAATCACCAGGGGAAACTTGGATCGTTACTGCTACAGTCTGACGCGATAAAGTGCGACAGCTCGGTTTTCCTGCGTACGAAGGAAAGTAAAGAAAGAGAGAGAGAGAGAGAGAAAGAGAGAGAGACAGAAGAAACGAGGCGAGAGGAATGCGTCCCTTCTCTTGTCTTTTTTTTCTTTCTTTAAATCTCTCTCTTAGACGGGCGTGTCCGTCTTTTCATCCTTCTTGGTGTCTTTGACGTCCGTACGGCCGTTCACGTATTCGGTGCTCGTGTGTATTGGATTCTCTTGGCCACCTTGCGGCACCTTCTCGTCGATGATACGCGGGTCCTCCTGATCCTCGTCCTCATCGCCGGGTGTGATGTGCGCCTCGCTTCCGGCGCCGACGTCACCCGCAGTCTCCTCGTCGCCGCGACGCCTCGCTGCAACAAGCAACGCCACGATCGGTCAAGGCAAATGTGCGTGTGTGGGTATTCTATTCTCTCTTTTTCTCCCGGTTTTTTCACCGTTTTTCTTTGTGAACGTTTTGCGAATGCGATATTGCCATTCGCATCGACTATCGAATGCCGTTTATCTTATCAACGAATCAATATTACCGGGTGTCTATCTGTCACGCGACATCTTCTTGTACCACCTCGCAGCTGAGCGAATATTTTATTTTTGCGAAATATAATTTATATCTCGCCATAAAATATCTTAATGATATTACTCGCGAGACTGCAAGATGGAAAGCTCGAAACATTACTCTTTAACGTTCATTCAATTCACGCAAATCGAAATTTCAAATTGATCTCTTGATTTATTATTCTAATTGAACAAAAAAAAATTGTAAACTCGATAAAAAAACATTATGTGTTCTTTTGTATTTTTCTATGAAGTTATGGTATTTAATTTGGAAGTCTCTAATATTCATTACGCGATTAATGTAACAGTTCCTAATGCAAATTGTCCGAGGCATCGTGCCGCATTACTCATAATGCATTTCAAATGTGTTCAGTGTAAATGTTATGATGCCCGATATAAAAAGGCATTACTGTATCTAATTATGTTATCTATAGCTACTGAGATAAGACATTCAATTTGCATCGCTCGTGCGTTACATAAATATATATAAAGAGTACGAATTAATGATTGTCAAAAATATGTATTGTAACATTCACAGGCATAATCAATCCCACTAACATATAAATCTCGATCCAAGCAAGATAAATTCGAGTAATTAAAAGCACGTCGTCGCATTTCTCGACGCTAATTGGCAAATATAGCAAAGGATACACACGCAATCTGCGCACGAGGGAGATATAAATAAACAGTGAAGGATTTCTGAGATGACAAACATGCTTGTACGATCAGAATCTGAAGGGGTGAAAGAAGGAAAAATAATTCTAATTGTAACCGAAAAAGACGCTAAAACGAAGACGAACAATATCAGAAAGCACGCGGAAGATAATTGGTATTGGACGGATCGGTCGTTTCTGCTCGGGAACAATTTCATCACACTTGCCTTTGCCGATTGCTTATCGTTGCTTGTTGTGAGAAAGAAAAGAAAAGAAAACGCTATGTGTTCTCGTTCAATGGCTTACAGTGTGTTCGCACCACTTGATTTTCTAACGGTATCGCAGCTTTGTATCGTAATTCTTGCCACAGATTTTGCAGCGGTATCCATATGTGCAGAAATAAATAATAATACGTATTTATTATTACTAATTTCATAATACAATACTTTTGCAATATAAGCGAAGAATGATTAAGCTGATACCGTGACGATATTACAAATGACATGCTAACAAATTAAATCACGTAGTGTAAAACAGACTATAAGACTCGCATGAGAGACATACAAGATAATTGTGAACACGTTGCAATAAGTATGCTTAAATTATCGTTAAATAACTACAGAGCAGATTCTGTTGACATGCAGATGAAATTCGATGATGTAACCGTGTATCAAATGCGATTCGGATAAGGAATAATAGCTATCGATTTGATATCGATGACGGAAGTCATAGCCAAAGATTGCTGGGCGGTACTGTACAAAAAAAATAGAAATATAATTTAATAAAAATAAAAAGGTATCTAAAAATATATATAAGTATTTTAATTTTATACGTATACTTCAATTGCTTTAGAAATAACATAAAAATTAATTAGTAAATATTTTCTTCATATTAAAAAAGATTAAATAAAGTAACTAAAATAAAAACAATGTAGGTATTAAGAGATAAAAATAATATATTAATAAAAGCAATTGAAAGTCAGTGCGATAAACATACGTAAAAAAATGTATAATTTACTTATAATTATATAATTAATACAAAATTCAGATTAAATAAACTATTATTTCTAACTTTGATCATTTCGCGCGTTTCAATTGATCCTATGCTTTGTGTTTACCGCTTCGTTTAGCACACGCAATGGAAAATGGAATGACTGTCAGATCGTGAATTCAAATATCAAATTTACTCTGCAGACCAAGGCTTATCGGAATATTTAAAAACATTCCCATGGAATAATTAAACGTAGGGGTGAAATATCGGGAGAATGATTTTTTTAACGTTCGGGAGTTTTTTAATTGCCCGAAATAGTGTTGGCCATAAAAATTTCGCCGTTACACTCCGCGGTTTCTACCGGAATCCTCGATACGTGTGATACATTGATATTATTTCGATTATGGGCCATAAATTAGGCTACGCAATATTGTGAGAGAAAATATAGAACATTTCTGTTAAAGAAAGTGAATTCTTAAAACTGCCAAGCGCGCTAAAGTGACTTTAATCTTTGTCCATTACGAAAATGTCTTTCATGTTTCGTGAAAAATATTCCTTTTTTTCCCTGGCTTACTGGGTATCATATTTTGCAAGTCTTTCTAAGTCTCCTCTTCATAAATACAGGCAAGATAGTAGTTTGCGATTCCATGCCAAAAGTAGCCATAAAATAACGCGGAGAAGAGAAGAAACGGGCAAAAATCGTGCGCGTTACAGCCTCGAACTTGGCCAACGAAAGCGAGAATGCGGCGGAAGCACGATCGATTAATCGGAGGAAACGATATTTATCGGCGATATAAAACGCAAGCTATAAATCGATAAAACGGTTCGGTATCGACACGTGTCACAAATAAAAATGATAGTGCGGCATAAAAATTTGAGAACACGTCAGGAAGGTCTTGCAAGATGAGAAGCGTGAGAAGAGCAGAAGCGAAAAGTGTATTAAATTTGAAGGGGAGGGTCTACCACTCAAACGAGTAGACAGGACCGCGGTCGTCGATAAGCCGGCGCTGAAAGTGATGGCGCGAAGAGAACGAGAGAGGGTGTCAGGAGGCTGATAAAAATGATCGCGAAGAAAAAGGGGTGACGAACGAGCGGACGGGTCGATGATGAACGAGAACGAGCATTGTTTTAAAGAAATGGTGGGGGGGGGGCAGGGTAGGTTGTCAGGGGAAAGAAGGTTGTTTTGACCTGTCTGAGGTGACTTACCCCTGGACAGTGTCATGCCTAGAGTACGGAATCGCAAGGTAATCGTTGGCGTATCTCCGTATTCTTTACTTGGCCCGACTCGCATGCTGTCCTATATCGGCGTAGCGGCACAACACATAAGATATTTGTATACGTTCAGATATAAAAATATACTCTTATTATATATTAGATATACGTACTTATATATATATATATATATATATATATATATATAAATATACAGTGAATAGCGTTACAATTGCTTCAGAGCGTACTAATTAAACCCAGTATATACGTTTCTACTGCACGCGCATACTGTGATACCGTCGTGATAATTACTTCGCGTTTAGGCTAATCGCATACTGCAGACATTGCAATCCACGCGATCGTAGCGCAACGTTAACGGAAACAATAGTTGAACTATGTGGTAATAAAGTAACAACAACAGCGACAACAACAATCACAACAAGAAAGTGACGAGTGATACATAAGTTGTTTCATCGCATTTCAACTTTTACGTCGAGCAATATTATTTCATTTTCATATCATTTCATATTATACCAATCATATTTTCTCTAGATATTTTCGAATATCGAGGAAATTTACTTTCATTATTTATATTGTATCTATTAATGGATATCGTGAAGTTTTAGAAATTTCCTCGAATTAGGTACATTCGTGAAGCAAATGAAGACAAAGATTTCTATTTTCGTTTACTATATATCGAATAGATGTCATAGCGCAGTCAACTTGTTTAAATAAAATTAACATTAAAGTCATAAATGTCATGAATGAATGCAAATGGTAAATTACAATGATTTGAAATGATAACTTTAATGGCTTATTCTCTACTTATTTGACATTTTCTCTCTTCCTGTATTATAATATCTTGATGTATTGACACAAAAAGAATCATTTTGCGCGGAAATATTTAAAAAATTTAGTTAGATGTAGATCTGAAAATACTTTTGATAGACTATCAAAACAATTAATGTAGAATCAAGATAGTTATTAGAATGTTAAAATGCTTTTATAGCATTGCCCCTTATTTGAATCTTTTACATAATTATTTTGATGGTCCAACAAAATTATTTTCCGATTTATATCTATAATAGCTAAATTTTTTAATATTTCAGCAAAATCTATTCAATGCAATGAGTTTTTTTTTTCATCTAATGTTAAATTTATCCTATTGATTTCTATATATTTCTATATTTGGAGTTACTTTTAAATGATTATGAAAATTTATGAATTTAATCAAAATTCTGAAAACAGGAGAGACGAAAAAGAAATATAAACTACATATTTTTACTTTTTATCAAAAAAATTAATTTTTTCTCAGTTGTGCGATTCATCTTTTTCCCGACTTTCATTTTTCGTATAATTTGCTGTATACAATCTCGATAACTTTAATGAGCTCGCGTTTATTCCAAGAAGTTTCTCGTCTTGCGCAAACGACGTGTCTTACTAAAATTTTACGATATTTCCGGCTCTACAGTATTTGCGTTCCCCGACCGTTCCCGCGCAACCAAATCGTTAGGGAGTACGAAAGAAAAATAGTAAGACTGACATATATATATATATACATATATAATATGTAGCATATATAATCTAAATAGGGTCTTTCTTTACCGAATATCTACATTTTTAAATTGCTCACCTGCAAAACACCAGCGGCCAGTCGCGCGTGCAAAGATTACGAGGAAAATAATGAGTAAAAGCACCAGAACGCCCACGACGATACCAATGATGGATCCAGCGTCCAAATCAACGCCTGCAAATCGCAGAAAAAAATGCCTCTTGTTATCGTAATTCTTTGTACTTATGTGACATTTGATGTTATATCAATGCCTTGGAAAGCAATGATGGAATCTTCTGGTACGAAATTAAAAGAATGAGAATGTCGCATAAGAAATATTTGAGATCGAAATTTTGAAGTGTTAAAATTAATAACTTTTATTTGCAATAATGTCTATGATAAACCAAACTATACGTAAGTAGTAAAATGCTGACAAATATTTTAGAAATTATTTATAGATTTTTTTTTTTATAAATACTTTTTTTATTTAGTATTTAAAAAAAATTTTTATTTTGAGATTTTTTTCAATGACAATAATTGAATAAAAGAATAAATAATTAAGATTATATTCATTTATAACAAACTATTTTTTACAATTCAATATGAATAAACATTTTTTTAATCTTCTTTTATTTTTTTAAGCTTCTTTTTTTAAAGTTCTTCAATATTTTCATTTCCAAGGTACTAATATGTATAGGTACCTATATAATATATATTGATGATATTTTACGCAAATATTTATAAAATATTTAGCAATAATTATACCATTATATAAAATCTCTTTGCAATTTTAATTGGCTAATCTAATATATTTTTCATCAATATTATTTATTTATCCAAGATATCAATAATTTTTTCCAATATTTTCAACAAAATCGCATTTTTAATTAACATAAGTAAATTATATTTTTTCGCGAAATTTTTATAGATATTAAATTAGAAACTTATAAAAATATTAATCGTTTTCGATACTTTTGCTAAGAAAAATACTAAATTTGACAAATAATTTGTTATTAAAAGTCAATAAATCAAGTCATAAAACATCTTGTGTTGAATTTTGTGTTGAAGTAAGTAACCATTGCGTAATGCGACATATACTCATATTTCATCACACAGCGTTTCGTGCGATTCGATTCGATCCGATCCACGTTGATGGAAATCAAGACTCGCGGACGTGCATTGAAATTAGTAAATTATTCGTCGCTCGATCAATGTCAACGTGTATCTCTCATGATCGACGTATATTACACCCTTAGCCAAATAACGGTTATTAATTTCCCGGCGTGATCATCCCCGATCTTCACCTGGTCAAAGTCCAC
>Ga0157364_1002607_pt1 | contig 16929 bp, 4 predicted proteins | sample AttsexASBM2_FD_111476 | JGI IMG/M metagenome (GOLD analysis project Ga0157364, IMG submission 111476) | Fungus gardens microbial communities from leaf cutter ant in Ribeirão Preto, State of São Paulo, Brazil - Atta sexdens ASBM2 | ecosystem: Host-associated > Fungi > Mycelium > Unclassified ... | reverse complement strand
CTCTCTCTCTCTCTCTCTCTCTCTCTCTCTCTCTCTCTCTCTCTATTAATTACATATATATATATATATATATATATATACATACAACTATAAATGCGGCTATGTAAGTTTTACACATAGAATTAATGTACATAATCGAATAAATTATCTTACAGTTGCAATAATTATTAAACAATTTATTTAACTATGTAAATTAATTATAGCCGCATTTATAGTTGCACAACTGTCTTTTTCTCTGAATATACGATGAAATTAAATTTAGAATTTGTTAGTAAAATCTGTAGTGTGTGTGTGTGTGTGATTGTGCATACGAGATGACGCCTCAATTCTCAGCTAGATTAAATATTTGATTTGCGTTTATTAAATTCCACACTCTCGGGCTTTTCGTTCACCGCGGAGGCGCTTATCTACGAGCCGTCGAAGTATCTCTTATAATTTTCACATGACGTTAAAGCCGTCGCTAACGGTAAGTCGCGTTTAGCGCTCGAAAGTTCTTGATCTTAAGCGAGGGATTACAAGATACTTAGCTCTTCGCTGCACGCGGCATTAACGTGCAGCGGCAGTGACGGCAGATTGTACCTGAAATTCTTCTCTAACTTTCGCTCTAACCGACGTTGGTTATCGCGGATCTCGCGTCTTATTCTTCGGCGCGCGGGATAAACGTGTTATCCCTCTTAATGCTACTTATTCAGTTGGCAAACTATTTTGCGAATTATATCGCGCAGCGATGAATCGTGGCCGCTAATTCCGGGAGCCGTCGATTCGCCGAGTTCACGTCATCGTACCAATAGATACGAATGAGACAGCCGATATGTTAGGTGTTTACCATACGTGCCCGCAACATGCAGTATTGCGGATCTGTCACGATCAGCTTTGTTAATGAGTCATTACCCCCAACGAGACGACCCACTTCTGCACGAGGTATACACCACGCGGGTAATCGTTACAAGTAAAGCTTGCACATGGAATCGATCGTCGTACATCAGCCTGGGCGGATTTCACGCATCCTCCCATGGAGCTCTGTCGGGATCGCTGATAATAGCCGTGTGTAGCCACTGGAAAGTAGTTCGTGATTACGCTCCTCTGTGTGGAGTTAATAACATTACGGTGCGGAAACCGCGACGACGGAACAGAGACGGTTGTTTTCTGGAAATCCTGACTGTTAATTTAACAAATGGAGCATTTCTGCGTACGTAAAGTGTTTTTCAACAAGTTCCGACAAAGCGTATTTATTATTTCGAAGCAGAAAAAAAAAGATACATAATATTTATTTTATTTAGAAATTTATTTGTTGAACAAATAAAAAAAAGTTGAAACTTTTATTGTATAATTTTTTAAAGTCAAAGGCCCTGAATCATCCTTATTATATAATATACATCACTCGTATATGTATTACTGCATCTTACATCACATGCATAATTTGTTGGGATGTGGAAAATTACAGTATGATACTTTATGATTCACGTTTCGAAGACGAATGATAGCCTACTTCAACAATGTTTCTTTTATGTGTGCTCGTTTTATGATACACGATATGCAAGCCCGAAAGAGATCGAATATCTGCACCAACAGCGGTCGTGATCGTAGAACACGATTGTACAAAAAGTAACACTTTTCTTTAGGACACTCTGCTATATAAAGAGCATTTTCGAAATTCAACTTATGCGGATATTTTTTAGTTTTACGAACGAACTTTACGACAAACTGTAACCTATCGAAAGTTTGCATCGTGATAAGGCTTGAATTTTTATCAAATTGACCAAGAATTTATTGAAAATTCACATCTTGCGTTTCCAACCATTCTATTCGAAATATTATCGTATATCAGCGATAATATATATTAACAATAAAAAACGTTTTATTGTCATTATTGAGACAATTTAATTTATTGATTTATTATACTTTCAAAAAGTTTGAGTTTATATTGATATATGTAGATATGTACACATACAAAAAAGGCTCATTTTAACTAATCCGCTCAAATATTTTAAAATCCATAAGTTTTAAAAAGAAACTTTTTAGACAAAAGTCATATGGTCTGGAGGGATATGAATAAAGCTAAAATTAATTTTTGAAAATATTCTTTATGATTATATGAATGTCATTGTTGTCTTTTTAAATAAAATTATATAATTTTTTATATAATATAAATTAGAAAAATTATAATTTTATTTTTAAAAAAATGGCACTGACTTTCATATAATCTTGAAAATTTGTTTAAAAAATTATTTTTGTCATTATTCGTTATCCTCAGACATTATAACTTTTTTAAAATTTACGTTTTAAGATATTGAATTGATAAATGAAAATGATCATCCTGTATATACGTTCATATATACATATATCCTCTGAGTGAATATATATACACACACACACACACACACACACACACACACACACACACACATATATATTTATATAATATTAAATAAAAAAATGAAAATATATTTTACGTATACAAAGTTATATTTGAAAACTTCAAAAATTATTTCATCATATATGTACTCAGAAAAATAGAATATATAATAATATTTTTTATATTCTTGCGAATGGCAAAACTTTTACCTCGTGATTAAAATTATTTTTATGAATAAATTTAACTTAAATTTGCAAAGTGGATGTATAAAAATAATAAAAGAAAGAATAATTTTTTCGATTAAATGAAATATATGATGTTATAAAAATGAATAGAAAGAAAAAGAGAGAAAAGTACAATATATATCGAAATAATTATTTTTCTGATTGAATGTCTAGAGAGAAGGAAGAGTAAGAAACGATCACTTCTACTTGTCCTTGAGGGAATATCTGTAGGGTACATTCGATGAGATTGTTTACTCGCACTTGGAGTTTCATTCTATCTAGATGCTTAAGCAAATCAAAGAAGGATTATAACGAGATATTCTCAAGGACCGATCGATGTCGCGTAATAGTTATATTAATGATCTGTCGCATAATAACGTCTAACAACGTAAGAGGCGAAAATTTCTGCGGGAATGTGATTTTAAGGTACTGATTATATGCTGTAATTAATAAAACTAAAATTTTTTTAATTATGAAACCATGACTGTAAGTCAATTACCACGTATATATATAAAATTTAGTTACGATGTTTTTAAAACAGTCTGGAGAAAAATATAAAGTATCGTGATTCAATAAATATAATACTTTGCAACGCCGATTTCAATCTGTCAAATTAATTTTTCCAGCGTCTGGAAAACTCCGCGTCATTCTTAATTTCTTCAAGTGAGTTTCAGGAGGTAGCTAAAAGGGATCATTATGACAAACTCTCAGCTGTCGATTGCTATTTCTTAATAACCATATTGACTTGCAGTACAGATTTTCATCGTACAAAATTATATATATATATATATATGAGAAAATAGATATACGTTAAACAAGAACAGGAAAATTACATTTTAAAATTGATATTCAACAATTTTTTTCTATTGTTAACCGTAAAATAACAATTTATGAGTAAATATACAAATAATATAAAATAACATATTTTAAAACGTAAATTATAAGAAAAATAAATAAAACGTGTTAATGTAACATGTTTAAACTAATTAATTAATATATTATAACATATTGTAAGTTAATCTTATTGAAGAAAAATATGCTTTCATAATTTATTTGATTGATATAATTTACTAATTATGTCAATGTTGTATTTTATTTTGTTAATTTTTTATGTAATATTTGTGTAATACGTATTCATCTGACATGAAAAATTAGTATATAAAAGGGTAGAACATTTAAAACATATGAAGTGTGTTAAATTCAACACAAATTTTCCAATTGTATATAATCTTGAAAATAAAACTTAAAAACTTTTTTCTTTCTTTTTTACAATTGTAACTCCTTAGATGATAATTAGATTTCACCTAATTAAATTGAGATAATTGTAATCGAAGATATCTCATGCGCGCGCGTAATTTTCTCATTCAAATTACTTATCGGAAAAAAGTTTATCACAATACATACAATCGTCAGTCACAAAGAAAAATGTTTCGGTTTCTTTTATATTTCTTAAATGCTCTCAAAGAATACATCATTTTATAATATCGCCTCAAAGCACCGACCACATTTTTGCAACGAAATTATTTTTCCCGCCGTTACTCATAAGACGATTAACTCGAGCCGCGCTAGAATACTTTCTTCAAAGGCTTTCCTTACATAACGTGCACTGCGCGCGATCGCCATGTACCTACGCTTTGAGGAGATCTCTTGAGGAAACCGTCCTCGAAGAGCGAATCGTGAACCTAAATTTATCTTATTCGATTCTTTCGCCTCTATTGTCCGCAAAGGAAAAGTTCAATGACCGGGTAGGTGATATTTATTAAAGATCGATATCACTCCATGGCGGTACTAATAATCGAAACGCATTATTGTTTCGATTCGCAATAATACCAACAGTAAGGTGAGGCCGTGTTAAATGTTCTTCGACAATCGGGAGCTCAACCGAGAACTCAACGTTGTAGAGGGTTAAGGCGATAGATCACGGTACACGAGTGCTTTCGGACGAACGGACGAACGGATGGACGGTTGCCGAGTTGGCCCTCCTATATGTAGCACCAGAAAGTAACCCTTCTCGGTTTCCGACTGTTCCCGTGAAACCGCTTTCCCTCTTTCTCTCTCCCGCCCTCTTTCTCTCGACCAAGCCACGAGGCGCCCATTATTGCCCGCTCGGCGACGCCCGTGCGGCCACGCGCGATTTATCGCCACGTGTGTTTTATTGGCTCCTCCCTGCCACAGTAGCCAGCCGCCATACCGTACCTCGTACCATCGATGTGCTCACGTCCAGATTTCGGGCCCCCGGGTTATCGGCCAGAGATATCGTTCAGCGGACATGCTCACGCTAGCCGCGCCGTTGTCTCTTCGTGATGTATCGACAGCTTGTGATACTTATTCGAGACTGACGTATTATCTGGGTTACAAAGAAGTATATATTTGAAGAATGTGTTTCTAAAAATTATGTCAAATATTATATTGAAATTGTTCTTTTATTTTTAAAATGATTCAAAAATTCATGAATGAGTGACGTAAACATTATTCTATCAAACATTAAAAGTGAACCAACTTTATACATAATAAGTGATAGAGAGTTCTAAAAGTTATGATTGACAAATTAGTTTTAATCTTCCTTTGATTTTGTTAATAAATTAGGTTTTATCTAATTATTAACTCTAACTATTAGCATTGACCTCTCTTCACTTGTTATATTGCTTAGGAATTTCGAGTTTGAAAATTCATGTTATTATTGAAACAATCTTGATTAAAAAAAATTGTCAAAATTATCACAATCCAAAAAGATATTTAAAAAAAATCGTCACAAAAAGATAATTTTTTAAGGATTAAGATATGAAAATGATAAAAATAATTTGTTTGTTTATGTTGAGAATATATTTTTTTTGCCGATGTTATTTAATTATCAATACTTTTCTGTTAAGTTGAAAAATATGTTTTCCTCTTTTCAGGTTTCAAATTTAATTTTTTTAGTTGTGTCACTTTTGAAATAAGAGTGAAAGAAAGAGAGAGAGATGCTTCTCTTTCCGAAAATAATCATCATTCAATTTAATAAATATATAATAGTTCTAGCGATATAGAAAAATAGAGTTCCGAAAAATAAATAAAAGAATATATAAGAGATAACAATTTACATAAAACAATTTTGTAATTAATTTTATAATTTTGTAACAAAAAGATACACACATATGCAAATAAAAGGAAATTAAGTAACTATTAGATATTTTTGGTTTTCATCAAAAATTATCTTCTAAAATAATTTTCAAGATTTTAGTTCCATATTACCAAGTCCTGTTTTTTAAAGTAAATTTATATAATAATGTAGATTTAAAGCGCAGGTTTTTGGATCACCTCCAGTATAAAATGGATTTACGTAACAAATAAGTTTCTTATTAAATATTACTTTCAGAAATTAATACGTTCAAGAAAGTGTCGCGCGAAACGTAGTCTGCATCTGCTTGGTATGACGAACGCTTCAAGTTGCCGTGTAAGTCTTATCCTCTTTAACATTCATGAAGACGAACTATTACTTGCGACGAGTTATATATGTCACGTTTGAACAGTTTACGATGTATACTTTCCGGGGTTATTGCTAGTTGCTGGGTTGCGTAACCCACCAAACTTATGTAATAAAAATGATGTAAGCACACCTGTGCAAGGCGTATACGATGGAGAAATTGCGTGTCAACAGTCGATAAGCAGTTAATAATCGATAATCGCGTGAATATTTACAACATCAATAACTCGCAAATATACTCAATATTAAGAAACCCGTTGCGACACAGAAAAGTTTGCAATTAAAAAAGTTTCTTTATGCTTTCATGTGAGAAAGAAACTTTGGGCATTGGTCGGTATATCGAATCCGGATGGTCACTTCGTTATCTACGTGATGAAATTGCAGTCATAGTTAATGATTAATGTTCCGCTGAATATAAAAGTTTCGCAATTACTCCCGATTCTGACAAATCCCCTATGATATGTCAATAACAAAGATACATCAAGTTATCGCATTTAATTCTTAATTTCGGCATTATTATCTCTTAATACAAACGATGATTTCCGATTCCTTATTACACGAATAATGCTGAAGTATGTTCTACGTTAATCAAGGAGTGAACCAAATTTTGAACCAATTGATCAAAATTATGTATACCAATGCCTTACTCATGCCCATAATGCCCTAGTAATGCTCAATTTTTATGTCCACTAATGTCCTAGTAATGCTCTACAATGCCCAATAATGCATAACATCATACCACTTATTATATAATATTAAATAATATCCAGTAATATCCAGTAATACAAATCTGTGCACCGCAATGCCTTCAGCGATGGTTTGCCTTTTAGGGTTAATTTTCTTTTACAGATATATACAAAAATTCCCTTACATTATCCGAGGAACGTCCTAGAATCATCTTTTGAATGTCTTTAGGATCTCTTTTGGAAATCTGTGCTGTATGAGTTATTACATATACTTTAACATCTTTAAAAAATATTTATAAAATTAAAATATTAATTCTCCATCTGCGTCTAAGTTATTTTTAACGAACTGTGATTGCTTGTTTAATCATTTTTGGCACAGATAAAATTTCACTTTCAAATTTCATCCTTATTTTTGCTCAAATAAATTTCTATTAAATAAAAGTTTTAATATTTAACCCATTCACTTGAAATTATATAAGGGTCTTTAGAAAAATTATTTTTCGATTATGGTAATTCAAACTAAACTACTATTTTTGTCACCAAGTGTTTTTTTAAACTAGCGGGCAGTGTATACTGGACAATTTTAACTGAACGGAAAATTTCATTGCAGATGCATCCAAGCCAAAGAATTGCAGAAAAACGCAAGATAATTTAACACAGGATTCTAAATCTAGCGCAATGGAGATAAATCTGAAATTGAAGATTTGGATTCCGAGAATGAGCTTGAAAATCGCAATCACTTACACAAAATTTTGAAAATAATGTCACTGAAAATCTCAATGATGGTTTTTCTATTATCAAAGGTAAATATAAGAAAAAGATTAGAATTCTGAGAAAACACACTTTGACACTTCCTGAGGAAATTAAATAGGTAAAATGTAAATTTGAGCATACGGATTTCGAACAAAAACAGTCTAAGGTTAATTCAAAAACAAAGATAGAGAATAAAAATTTGGAAAATAATAATTATTTCCTCAATTATTTCGACAAAAATCTTTTGAATCTTCGATGTACAAATGAATATGTTAAGTCAAAAGAAATTGGTCGTTGGAAACGATAAAAATCTCAGTGAAATCAGAATCACTCATTTTTATTCTCTATCTTTGTTTGTGAATTAACTTTATTGTTAGACTGTTTTTGTTTCAAAATCTGTATACTCAAACTTACATTTCATCCATTTAATATTCTCAGAAAGTGTCAAATTGTGCTTTTTCAGAATTTAATCTTTTTCTTATCTTTATCTTTGATAATAAAAAAGTCATCACCATCATTGAGATCTTCAATGACATTTTTTTCAACATTTTGTGTAGGTGATTGATTTTCAAGCTCATCCTCGAAATCTTCAATTTCAGATTCATTTCCATTGCGCAGTAGATTTAGAACATTGTTTACATTCAAATCATTTTATTTTTTTGCTTTTGCGATTCTTCGGTTTCGACACATTTGCAATGAAATTTTCCGTTTATTTAAAATTTCCAGTATACCAGACATTTTGTTATAGAATCTTTGATTTTTTTCTTCATGAATAGATCATATCATAATAATTCACATGACTTAAGGACATGACCAAGAATGATATCCAAAAGTTTTTACCTTCAAATACGATGAATTTCACTTTTCAGCTCATAATTATCTATGATGAAAATTCGAAATTTAATTTTTTCTCCAGGAATAGAAATGTATTAAGGTAAGTGTATTAAGGTAAATCGCGATGCTACAACAGAATAATTAGATTCGACGTAAACATTTGTGTTTGTATCCACTTTCCGGACAATTTTTAAAAGAGTAGATAGGCATGTGACTGATAAAATAACATTGTATTCATATTGAGATTTTTTTATTTTGTGTTCAGTATACTAGACAATTCAAGTGAACGGATTAAATTAAAAAACTATTTGGTAATGTAATAAAGATTGAAAGATAATCCTGAATTTTTTTTCCTAAAACCTAGAAATGAATGGACAAAAAAGACCCAGATTGCAGATTATAAAAAAAGGTAAAGATAAAGACCACTATTTAGCCAAATGCTTCTAGTGTTTCAAAGAAAAGAAATGCACGAATGATTCAATCGTGTATTAGCTTTTATCACAAAGATAAAAATATGAAAGAACAATTTTTCAACGCATCTTAGTTACGAGCACGTCGGGCACACGAAATTTCGCGACATTAAACGCATTGTGTGCTACCTAAAGACGTATAGTACAAATGCGAGAGACATGAGACATGTGTCACTGCATGGTGAGTGAAATATATCCTATGTACCGGTCAGTGCGGGATGTTTTAATAACATTTCTACTGCTCCGGAAAAATAATCCGCCTCCGACGATTCTACGTGAGTTTACTCTATTAATACAGAGCTGTGTACAAATACCTCGTTGTTGAAATGAAATATATTTTTCTCAAAAAATCTTATAAAGATGCGATAGATATGTTAATTCGTTGCCATACAAAGCACAATTTTCGTAAAAAAAGAAAAGGTTTCGCGTTTCAATTATATCAATCAAAAATTTTCCAATATAAATAGAATTAGCGTAAAAATATAATATTCTCTTATTTTTTACCTTTCATTATATATCGTTATATATCCAAAATATATAAATATTTGTAACCAATATATTTTTCTCTATAAAGATCAGGAGGTCAATCATGTAATTTCATGCAAAATTTTTACGTTTCATTTTTCACTTTCGAGATTTCATGTAAAACTTGACGTGTAGCGGTTAACGTATCTTGGATGCGCAGGTTTCTAGGTCGATATTCATAGTCTACTCTTATTTCAAGATAATAATCTATCTCCCCGATATTATCTCGGGATGTTGGCTTATTATTCGACATAATAATCTGTCGAGGAAAACAACACTGCCAGATTACATTTACTCTAATTCCAAAGTATACACTGAGAGAAAAACTGTTTGGTATTTAACTATAATTATAATACATATATAATTATGATAACTACTGTAATATTAGTAATAATAAGTATATATATAGTTTTATCAACCAACATATATATATATATATATAGTTGGTAATCGAAAATGATTATAATTAATAGTGTATTTTTATGGTTAATGTAATAATAAAAATGTGTGTGGTTGAAATTATAAAAAAATAATTTAAATGACTTAATATATAATTATAATTACAAATATCAATCAGTTTTTTCTGTGTATTTATGAATTCCTTAAATTTCCGCTATCATGGCAAAATAATGCACGTGAACAATTCACATTTTCACGATTGGAAGAGTTACATTATTTATGATTTCGCGAAATCATAAATAATTGCAGAATTCACGTGAATCTTTTTACTTTCCATTTTAGGAGAAAAGTTACGTAATCAATCTCCTGTTCGGGGATCGTATTATGTCCCGTTCATGGAAAGAAAATTTTGTTAAAGCCTTTAAACATTTAACTAAATATAAATTTAAAAATAAATTCGTCAGACCATCAAAATCAAAATAAAAAGGATGCTCAAGCTATAGTCAGTGGCACAAGAATGTCGTGAATAATTTTCTAAAAGAAATCAAGCTTTATATTAAAAGTTAAAGATATATTTTACGTCATCGCAAGATATAGTTTGCACGAGATCTTTAGTTAGAATTTTGGATAAGAACTTCCAGTTCTTCCGAATGTGCCAAGAAAACTGCTTCAAAGTAAATATCTCTTTCTAGAAATTTTATCTTCGTGATTGACCAAATATTTTAAATCGAATTTGCGTCCGGAAATTGGGAAGACCAATTTCCATCGATCGATGTCATTTTACGTGAAAATCTCGTAGAAAGCATATTTGGTAAAAAGATGACAAGTTGTAATCAATAATGATTGAACGCCTATACTAAGTAAATGCATTTTAGTAAATGTAATATATAATACTTTTAAAATATAATTTTTATTTGTAATATATTGTAGTATATTCGGTTTCTTTCAGAGAACTACTGACGACATTCTTATGCCACTGCACTGATTGACGATACTGACTGTAATTGCTAGAATGTCCAAACCTTTTGCAGCATTGCTCATTATGCTTGAACGTTCTACATAATTATTTTGATAATTCAACCAAATTATATCTGACTAGCTAAATTTTTAGATGCCTCAGCAAAATCGTTCTTTCCGTGTACGTAAATAAAAATTAAGGTCAATCCAGGCTAAAGCCATCGTCGCGATCCGGACGTGTCGTCGTCTAGCTGTCGACGTGAGCTGCGCGCTCGTCGCAACTATGCACGGCACGCTCGGGGATACAAACTCGCCGCGAATTTGCACGTGCGGATTAACGCGCGCGGTGCGACGCGGCGCGCCGACCGAGTACGTAAGCCCGTGGAACGGCAGCGGGTGGCTCGGCTGCACATCGCGTATGACCTATTAGGCAATGAACGTAGAAAGAGAGAGAGAGAGAGAGAGAGAGAGAGAGAGAGCCTATAGCTGCTATTATCGCACGTATATCGATCCTGCCAATAGCAGACACATACATGGACGCGGCGCCTATCCTTTCGTAACACGCGCGAGAGCTATAGATATAACGCAGCGACTTACGTATTGCGACGATTGCGCTGCTGGCTGAACTGATTCCCGTGATTCGACGGCCAAATTAATTGGTCTGAACGTAAATCGCACGGTCTCGTTTGCCTTCGATCAGAGCCTTTCGACCGCAATCGTGCCGATATATCTGTTAAAAGTCACGCGAATATTCCAGTCGTTATTTTTGGCCAGTCGATCGGTGAGTCAGGTTTCACCTGACGATATCGTAATAAAAATGATTGCCGGTGCACAACACAATTTTCAACTTATTTGAAAATTACGTAATTTGCAATCGTAATTAAATCTTTATAAGTACCGCACAAACATAAATTATACACGTGGATAGAACGATTTTGCTGGAATATATAAAAATATAGCTGAAAATAACAAATCTGAAAATAATTTTGTTGTGTTAAAATACTTGTTACAAGTGAAAACTCGACTGAGAAGAAACAAGAATAAACTAAATAAGAGAAAGTATCCGATATTTTTGATCGCAGATCTTGGTGTTTAATAGTATTTCTCATAAATTTTTGAAAATACATTTTTCTATGAATTGCGTGTCGATTCAAAATAATTATGTATAGACACTCAAGCACAATGAGCAATGATTGCTAAAAATTTAGACATTCTAGTTAATTCATTTTAAACGTCCTACATAATTTCATTTGTGTCCAACAAAAATAATTTTCAGATTTATATTTAGCTAAATTGGATACTTTAGCAAAACTCTTTTCCGTGCAGAAATCACTATTTGCATTTAAAACTTTATTTTTATCAGTCCGAGTTTTTATTATCTTCATAAAACCCGTGCAGAGTGCAGAGCGTAAAGCATCATTTTGCATCTCTCGGAGTGCATCATAGAGCTGAGCTTGGATTTTCGAGGATACCGACTCTGTGGTGAGTTTACGCTACGCATGCTAAGGAAGCACACAGACGTCACAATACCGACATGTTGCCCGAAGGAAGTTTACCTTGTCGGAAGGTGACAAAAGCACATAAGCCTTAATTGGTTCGGCCTGTATGCGCCCGCGCCGGGTAAATAGTATCGCTCTGTAAACGCGAGGCGCGCCGAGCTAGACCGGCCATAACCGTAATGTAATCGCTCTTCCCGTATATCCTGTATATCTGTCGTATCCTGGCAGTTCACGTTACTACGAGTGCCGTTCGTGTGAACCGCTCGGCGAGGACGGTTGCCAATAACCCTTTACTTAGCGGTGCATCCGAGCGGAATTACGAGGCCCCTCGCATACGACATAGATTATCCGTTCGATGACCACGCCTACGGTAGCTAGGTAGCGAATATTATGTACGTATGTATACGCGCCCCGCGTATCAGGGACATGCTGCCATCCCTCTCAAACCCTTCCCATTTCTCTCTCTCTCTCTCTCTCTCTCTCTCGTCCTCTAGCCCGCAGTGAGCTTGTCGAGCTAATATACCAATCGATAAGATGCTCTCCGGGATCACGCTACTACGATCCGGCCAAGTTGCATGCGTTCCTCCTCAAGCGTATTATCAAGTCTTGTTTGCTCACATGTACGCGGAAATTAGAAGCCACATTGTATAAATTAATGGCGGTGCATTCAAGTCAGTTCTCGCCAAACAGTTGGAAATATCGAAAGAGAAATTATCATTTGATTTATGAAAAAATCAAGTTAAGACTCGCGTTTACCTCAACACTGCTACTATCTTATTGTCAGATTGTAACGTCATAAGCGAAAAAACGCACAATAAATATTCTTGCAAATTATATTTGAATAGAAATATTTTTTTAATAAAACAATATTTGTACTTGATAGAATAGACTTGTAAATATACCGAAAACTATCTCGAAATTTTGCTGAGCAAAATTTCTGGTTGAAAATGAACTAAAAGATCTTGATCATTTTGGAATGTTTATTAGAATTATAATAGATTCAGATTTTTTTATTTATCTATTTTCAATCATAATTCCAATTAACGTAACAAGACTTTTTCCGGCATGTATTTTTCATTTCGAGGAGAAATTAAATCATATTTATTCGTATATGTATATATTATTAATTTGACAGTTTGTCATAAAACTCTGAAGAAAAAGCTCGTTTCGTTTTTGATTGAGAATCTTTTTTATATATTTTACAAATCGGTTCTATCAATTTTCTTTTGAAACATATTTCCATATTAATACATTTTGCAAGAATTTTTATTATGTGTTTCTCTGTTTCTAATATCACAATCTGAAATATAATAATGATGAGTGAACAGAAACATTAAAAACAAGATCGCTTGCTATTATTTTCTGGGAAAAAAAAAACAATTTTGTCGAAAATGATTGATAACAATATCAATATGTATAGATTAATTGTGCCAATTTAATTCGTTTGTAGCGAGCGCTGATTTCCGTGAAGAATCAATAAAAGAGTACTAATATCGTTAATAAAATAATAGCGCGTTAGATAACAAAAGGCTTCGTTGTAACAAAGCTTATTCCCATCGACTGATTGGTCGGCCGTAACGTGACATGACTCTATAAAATCGTGTGTCCATCGTTTCGACCAACTAACGAGCGTGCGCGCGCATGAATGAGAGTAGATATCCTTGATATCGATAAATCGCGTCCCTTTGAATTCTATGTAATCGCGATTCGCGGCACTTATATTATTGACAGCATCGGATGTCCACATCAAAACATGCGTTCGCATCGTATGATTATGGGTTAGTATAATAATATACGTGCTTGTAGAACACGGTAATAATAATAGACACGGCATAAAATGAGTATTGTTGTCTTGCACAATAAACTGATATTTCCGTACACGCTGTTTGGAAAATACATTAAACAATTATCAATTGCGATTCCAATTTATTTGTTCGGTTATATCCGGATGATTCAAATTCGAGAATTAAAAACGTAAAAAATATCGGCAATATATAAGTATTTCTCGGTTGTATATAACCAAAATAAAAACCTATTATAAATACCGGTACGCGCATCAGGTATTACAAAAATATACAGTTGGAAAATTTGTGTTTTCAACCGTACCCTCTATTTCATATGTTCCAAATAATTCATTCAAATCTTGGAGTTAATTTGATACAAGATATTAAAAAGTAAATATTATGTAACACAAAAGATATAACATTGATACAATTTATAAGTAAATTGTAAAAGCATATTTCTTCAATAAAATAACATTTATAATATGCCAAATCAACGTCTTTTATACTTTTATCTCAGTCAGAATTTACGTTTTAAAAATTAAAATAAATTTTTTAATGTTATTTGTTTACTTAGGATTTGTTATTTTAACACTAAGAAATGTTGAATATCATTTTAATATAAAATATTCAAATAATGCAATCATTATGTTAAAAATTCGAATATATTAAAAATTCAACATAAAAAATTTAACAAGAACTAGTTTCAACATAAAATGTTTTTCACTGTGTAGAGGTATAATACATACACACACACACACACACACACACACACACACACACACACACACACACACACACGTATATATATATATATATATATATATATATCGACATACGATTGTTGTTCTCTAGTCAAATTATCTCGGTATTCAATTCCTCATAATTTTCATACTGACGTTACATTACTTTCCGGAGTTTACGTGAGATGAAAATAATATTTCTGTAAAAAAATTTAATTTTCGCATCATATATGTATAAATTTCAAAGTTTGTGATTTCGCACCCTCGTGATCGACGGTGATGAAACGAGTTTTAAATGTACGTCGATCAATCATAATCGTCAAGAAAGACGTTAATGATCGATATTTCAAAGTTTTAATTCTGTTAACACAGCGGCAACTTCATATTTTTTAATTCAATCACAAGCTCGCAATTATCTTAAAAATAGTTTATTGAGTTTAACTGTCAATATCTTCATGTACCGCTTTCTATGGTATTTCCACAAGGTTCAATCGATTCAATTCCGCTTTTGTGCTTCAGTACAAATTGTTTGCGGTTAATTTGACAGGTGTCCCGCTCGTAAGATTTTCGACATGTTCGACCGCAAATCGGGGACGTTGGATTCTTCGAGTGTATCGCGGTCTCATCTCCGCAGAAAGAACAGTGGCAGCTGTGATGGATGGACTGGGTGTCCGATGTGATAGCGCAAATTTGCGCCTTCTTTCCCAAGTCTACTGCAATAAGATCGAACGGAAATTTCTCGTCCCTCACAGCATAAGGAAGGGTGAAAAATCCGCCATTCAATGCGGCACAGCAAAATGTCATTTTATGTGCCAAGTCTGTCTTCCCGCGTTACTGAAGTTCGATTCTTTTCCTCTGAACGAGCGTTCAGATATCGCGAGATATTGCCAACCATTCTTTTATATGTACTATTCCTTTACCATCATTTCAGCCACATTATCGTTACGATTTCTTGCAAGTCATTTCGCGTTGCGTTGTCATACTCTGAGTTCCATTTCGTTGTCACGTTAAGACGATGCATTCTAGTTGTTCTAATATCAATCATATAAGATATGTTCTCTTTTATCTTAAAAAAATTAATTTAAAAAAATTAATTTTATTTTTTTCTTAAACTGATCATGCGACGAATGTAAATTTAATTAGCCGGAATCACGACATTCTTCTCACTGCTTCCAAGCGTTTGTATACATGAACGCGTTTGCTTTTTGTGATGCAAAGTGGCATCAAAACTAACGGATAAACAAGTCACTCGTTACAGTGACGCATGCTGGGACGACAAATATTGTGCGTGACGGGTTCATAGGAAAGTTTTCCGCGCCCTATATTTATAATAGAAAATTGTTCTTTCGCTTGCTCATTTTTCTTCTTTTACTGTTTTTTATTTTGTATTTAATCACTCAAATGACAGTAATTACGATCAATGGAATATTGAATGAAACAATAATAATTCCCTGCGATCTTGCAGAGGAAAATTGGAATTGTTGATTCCATTACGAGAGAATTGATTTTTGCTGTCTAGTACCCCCTAGAGATATACATATATCTGATATAAATGGCCTGACTAAAAGGACATTTTTATTCCAGTCATTCATCTTTATTATGGAAAAATATGGTCTACCAAACGTAGTACAATTATATCGTTTTAATTATAAGAAATTCTCATGAGGTAGTACAAGCAATGCTTAATTTATAGTGTATTTACCAAACCATAAGATTTTCAGAGATAACTTTATATAATTTGTATAAAATAAAAAAAACATGATTTTCAAGCATTATTATGAATGAGTTAAATACACCGAGAAAAATATTCTGATTGAACCAACAAAAAGGCCTAATAAGAATGGCATTTTGATGTGACTAAGAATTTCTGATTATGATAATTAGGAATTCTGTTTGTCTCATCAAAATTCTTACTGGGCTTTATTGTTGCTTTAATTAGAATATATTTTTCACCTTATCAATCACGAAAAATGAATTAACTTAACTGTAATTTAGATAACCGTTACAATTCACCAAAAAGGTAATTTAAAGAATTCGTTAAAATCATTCGTTAAAATCACAATTCTAAAAGATTTACTGAGAAAAATTTTCTAGTTGAAAATGAACGACCCAAAATATTTTGATCATGTCGATCAGAATTCTAATTATTTCTAAAATTATAATAGATTCAACCAGACAATTCTGATTTGTTCATTTTTAATCAGAATTCTAATTAATATAAATCTCAATCTTTCTTTTT
>Ga0157364_1002606_pt1 | contig 16929 bp, 8 predicted proteins | sample AttsexASBM2_FD_111476 | JGI IMG/M metagenome (GOLD analysis project Ga0157364, IMG submission 111476) | Fungus gardens microbial communities from leaf cutter ant in Ribeirão Preto, State of São Paulo, Brazil - Atta sexdens ASBM2 | ecosystem: Host-associated > Fungi > Mycelium > Unclassified ... | reverse complement strand
CCTCCCCTCGTTCATATGGAATTTTAATAAAATTTTAATTATAAACCAAAGTGAGTCTTATTGTTCAATTCCTAATCCCAGAGGTAGTTCGCTCTAAATAATAAAGGAAGGAGAATAACGCTGTTATAAAGATAATATCCTTGCTGGCCCTGCGAAAAGATTTTTATGCCTTCCGTTCGCCATTCTGCCGACGTTATCCAACCTTATCCACAATATTTCCATGCTAGTAGCAATTTTATTGAACGCACGTACATTACTAAGGGCGCAATAAATCGAAGCGCGCGTAAACGTATTTTTTTGTTCTCGCGACATAGATATTATAGATACATCGAAGCATAACTTCTATAACTACATCTTGTTTACACACAGACAAATGGAGTACAGTTAACACACGCCTACTGTAACTAGTGCAGAGTCCGAGCGTTGCTTTACGAGCGTCTCTGCGAATTATTCTCGAAATAATTCCTCTTTTATCCATCGTCCTTCCGAAGTATTTCTATTTGATGAGATGCTTGCTAAGTTGCATTCGGTTTATCTTATCAGATGCTATGTCGAATATTGCGCCGAAACGAGTCATAGGCGCAGAGAGAATGCCAAGTGTCATTTTATGGCTCATATAAAACTGACATTGGGATTTGTGGAAATTAACGAACAAAAGGAAGTCCTTCTTTGTAATCCCATTTTTTACCTAAAAATATAAATCCCGATGATTATACATGATGCATTAATGCATTTTATTTCTCACTTGTTTGATTTGTAAAACTCTTATTTTCACGTACTTTAGAAACTTTTACTTAAAAAAGTAAATTCTTTTTATTTATTTAAGCAAAGGAACAGTTTTTGAGGAAAACTACTCCCGTTGCCTTCAATTTTTGGTGATAATGTAAGAGACATTATTTTTTTTCTACAGTGTAAAGAAGCAACAGTCCATATCACGTGAAATACAGTTAATTATGTTAGTGCCTCTTTTCCAAAATGAAATTAAAGGAATAGTAATAATAGTCGAAGTAATCTGATATTATTATGCGTTATTATCGTAAGTTCTTTATCAGAATAATATGTGTTATACATGTTAATTCGCATTAGTATGCTGATATATTCCTAAACGTATCTTACATAGAGAATAAGATAAACTTTCACGATTTCTTGTAAATTTGTATGCGTAACAAACTTTCATATTTAATGCACCATTATGAATTGTAATTAATAAGGGAATTTAAATGTGACACGTATTTCTTATATGTATTGTATATATATTTTTAAACTTAAACAGATTTATCATAAAATGTTGGGTACCATAAATGTAGCAAAATGTCCAAAAGAATTTATTATATGCTAAAGATTTCAGAATAACTAATATTTTCCGAATAAATGGAATAATCAAACAAAATTATATTTAATAATTTTTTAATAGTCATTAAATATGGAAATGTCATTTTTTGACGATTTTGTATGAAAATTTTTCATATTTCACGCGATATGATATAAAATTATTAATAAATTTAATATTACATGTTTTCAACATATTTTTCTTTATGTTCTTATATAATTCATGTTTTCATTCACGTATTTTCAGGTTATTTATCTAACGATAAGTTATGGGGCTGAGGCTCATTAAGATCAAATAAATGATCTAAAATAAATCGTCGCGAAAAGAGAAACATTTTTCCCGTTATGAGCATTTAATCTTGTTGCTTCACGCTTTTATTCACATCTGTTTCCTATTTGCTTCACATTATTTGTGCGGAATTATTTATTGCGGCATAGCGCAGAATGCGAGATCAAAATTCAACATACTATCCTGAAAATATATCGTTGGCAGATAATGGGTTAAAACGGAATTATTTGTCCGCGAACAGCGCGATTATGCGGTATAATGCGTGTTGTTTCATAAATTTTACCGGCGAACAAACGGACGAAATTGATGGGCCGCTCGATAGCGCGGAGTCTGCCAAAAGCTCGGATGAGAGATCCTCTTTCGCGAAGCAGTATTAACAGATGTCGGCTAGAAAAGAGGGTGGGTAGGAGAGAAGGCAGAGGGAAATTGTCATAGTCGAGCACACTGCGGTGTTTGCGGCAAGAGAATATTTTATTTTAGAAACGTTCCACGATTCAGAATCATTTGGCGCGTTGCGGTGAGTCGCGTTGTACGAGGAAATCACGATGGTGTTGGCGATCCACTGAATAGTCTGGATAGTACAAATCAATGTTAGTAAGCGTACGCTGAGCCTGGATGAAACTTGTTGTAGTAGCCATTATAATAGCCGTTATAACCAAGGTTATACGCCAAGGGAACCGGTTGATATGGGTACACCTTCACGTAAGGTGCAGTGTAGATCACTGGGTAAGGGGCCAACAATGGTGGCAGAGGACCTGATACCGGTGCTGGAGCCGGTTCCGGCATTGGTGCGCATGTGACTGTTACCACTGCGATAGCCATTAGAATCTGGAAAGCAATAAGGATGATTACATTTTGAAATCGGAACACGTCACTTAAATCGCACGCCCGGTCTGTCCATCACCCTTCCCCCCATCGTTTCCTGATTCCTGGTTTTTATGGGCACTATGAAAAATGTCGAGAGTGTGCTTGAGCGAGCAAGTGAGGCGCATTTAACGTTGCCGGTGACTTTGGCGACGCCTGATCGGCCTGTTTTTTGCAATCGCTAGCTTTATATCACCTCGCTCCAATTAATCACCGGGACAATCGCACGTGCCAAGAACGATCTCTTTTTTCCATTTTCCTCGATCCGCGATGATAGCGTCCTGCTTTTATTTTTCTTCTTCTTTTATGGTAATTCAATTATCCGTTTAACACAGACGTTTCGCGAAAATTTCGAAAACATTTCTGCGGTATTTCGATTTCGACGGCACTGTAATTTCACGATAACGTTTTTCTCTTTCCATTCCGGATATTCCGCTTTGAAAAGGATTACACGGATTGATCGATCGTGGACGCTTTTACGTATGAAGCGAAGTGTTTGAGCATTCTCGATTCGGGAAAACTCGACGAATTTATGAAGCGAAAGCGCTCTGTCGATACGTTTATTAACGAAATTGAACAGTATTCTGTAGTCGTAATGTTAATGCTTAGAAAAGCATTAAAGGCGCAGAATGTATTCAGTATTCGGATTTTATTGGATGCACTGAACAAAACTTTATATTGAACATTAAAGATTGTGCTTTAATGACAATTTTGATGTACGAATTTTTCAAAAATCTCATATAACGCGACACTTTGTACCGATGCTTGAAAACTAAAGCTGATATTCATAGTTCTTATATTAGTTCTTATATTTAAGACTGTCTTAAGTATAGTCTTAAGATGCCATAAACCAATCGCAGAATTATTTAGAGCTCAGGCACAATGAAAGGAATAAGAAATAAAGATAGGTTGAAATCTATTAATCCTTGTTCCTTATTCCTTTCTTTATTCCTTTTATTATACCTTTAATATTTTAAGACATTACTTCAGACCAATATTTCTTAAGCCGGTATTCATAATCAGATCTTATATTCATGATTGTCTTAAGTACAGTCTTAAGAAGTCACGAATCAATCAGAGAGCTATATTAGCGTCTTAAAAAATAGTCTTGAAATAAGAATGGACTATAAATACTATCTATAGAGGATCCTATATAACCAATTTTTATTTCAAGACTTAAATAAATCTTAAGATTCTAGTACGGCTCTCTTAAGATGTCACAATCAGAAGGCTATATTAAGACATTATTTAAGACAGTCTTAAAAAAGAAACAAACTGTGAATATCGCCCTCTGGTTCGTGACATTTTAAGACGTCAGTCAGTAAGATTCTTAAATATAAGAATCTCCGTGTACAAATATCGATCTATAAATACTGGCCTAAGTCGTAGAAATATCCTTATGACTGGAAGTGCATCGGACACACTAGATAGATGTAGACAAACGAACACGCACGAATGTATACGATGGATATACTTGCCAGTTTGAACATGTTAAAGCGTTTTATCAGCTTTATTCCCGTTAAAGAACACACAGGACGACACTGTTCGGTACTGCAGTTGCAACTACGGGAAATCGATCCCTTTATATAGATACATCTCCGGGATCATCATTGCGAACGTCTCATTGTGTTCGCCCCACTGCGCGATCATAGGCAGCCTTGGGCAAGCTAGATTTCCGCGTTGGCTATTTTTTTCAACTTTTCTCACCGTCTGGCTCCTCGTCGTTGAGTGGATATCAGACTCGGAGTTCGTTGTTTATACATGATACATATCGAGATAAATGCGATGTACACGCGCCGCCACTCGGAAGTGACGTGCGCTCCGTGAGAACGCTTGCAGATCGGTATCGGACGGATTGATTTATGGAAGGTCACGATGACAAGTATTTAAAGTTTATTCATTGAATTGAAGGTTACAACGACGAAGATCGCAGTCGATGATGCCGATAACACGGAGAGAAGGGCGGCGCTTGTAATCGCGGTATAGCGGAGGCGGAAAATCCGCGACTGTTGGTGTGAGTGATAAAATGGCGACTTAATGAATCCGGAAGCTGTACAGGCGTTGCGAGAGAGAAACGTTCATTAAAGATAGTATTCGACGTTTCTCCGTGGGCGGGGACCATTTAATTAATGAGGAAAAAGAAATACTCCTGCTTTTCGCGCGACTCGACGAGTCCCGCTTTTATGGCTTCTTTGCATCACAAAGATGCTTTATCTCGCGCGGATCTCCTCCGAATCTGAATGTGCTTCATCGTCATAAGAAACTCTGAAACGAAAGAATCGTCAATTGCTCTCACCTTGCGTTGTCATCGTCATTGTCGTCGTAGTCGTAATCGATGGTTCGCGCATTCCAACTACTTTGATAGCGATTTATACGATTTTTATCCTATGTTTCTTATCTCACGTTCTTAAATACGGGCGAACGCAATTTATGATTTTAGAATTTAACGAATAAATTCTTCCCTATATTATGTCATTATTTTTTTCCTGTTTCAATATACATATTTTATATGAGAAAAAAATTGATTTTTTTAATTAAAAGGGACTATTTTTAATCAATCTTTTTATAAAGAATCACTTTTTTTTTAATAAAGAGAATTATTTTAAAGCTATTTTTTTGCAAAAAATCAATTTTTAGCTAATTCGGAGATAGTACATCCCTATTTGTACACATTCTAACAAAATACGGTAGTGTTTATATAATTTTCACTATGTTGATATAAACAGATAGAAATGTCTTTCCCATACAGAAATACTTGTATAGTCAAGATATGTAATGTAATATAAAATGAATAAATATAACATTAATTGTCATTATAGAACCAATAATTACGCTGTAAGAAAAATGGATGTGGGAATTTAACACTATGCGATGTTTATATGATTCTATTACTTATATCAATTTAATCTTATTTGTATCAATATTAACACAGTAAGAATTATAATCACTGCATAGTTAATTTCCCATCCATATTTTTAGAGTATAAATATCGGCTTTATAATAAGAGATAAAAAAATATTATACTTATTTTTTTTCTCTTACATCACATTACATATGTTTACTTATACAAGTATTAGCTTCGTGTGTCGTAGAAAAATTTCTAAGACATTTCCATGATAGCAACTATAATTATTTCTGAACTTATTATCTTTTGTTTTAGAAGGCTTGTCTTAGAATGTTAATAAATGATTGGTTCATTCACTTGAAGGTGATCAGCTCCATCGATATCGAAATGAAAACACGCCTCGACAGATTTTTCTCGAAATAATCCAACTTGTCTTAAATGATCCAGACACTAAATGAGAATTCTTGAATCATATAAGACATGTTACTCGTATCTATTCTTATATACAACTCGCGGCATGCCCATCGAAGCGTGACGGGTGTCTTTCGAAACAGCGAATGGAATATTTGTTGGCAATTCTGTAAAGCCTAAAAATGACAGGACAGCGATTTTCTACGCGCGCGTAGGCGTCCGTGGCTCAACCGAACCTGTCCTGATGCCTATAATATCACGATACAATAAATTAAACGGTTATCTAACGCGCAAGTATATTTTGAGTAAAAGGGAGGGTACAAATTTATCACTGATAAAATAGTCGCTAATAACTAAAAACTTTGTTTGAACAAAAGATATCACTCCCTTCTTATATCCTTTTACACTAAAAATCTTGTTTTTTCGCGATAGATTTGATGTATATTTTTAATCATTATTTAATAAATGGAATAGTATAATATCACTACTTGATTTCAATAATTATTATATATATACTTCTTTTGATGTATTATTGCACTAATTATTGCATATTTCTTTTGAAGTCTTATTGCATTAATAAATTATATGGGAGATAAAACCGCGTGTATTTAATTCTTTTCGTCTACTTCAACAAAATGAGATTATCGCGAGATGTTGGACCAAGAATTTTTGATATATTAAATAAATCCTACTAATTAATATGTTAAAAAAGGCAATTTTTAAGATTGGATTTACCTTTTGATAAATCTTTCTTACTCTTTGTTGTCTTATTCTTTTATATTCTTACTTATTCATTATATAGATGAATTATTATAAATATTATTAATAGCCAAAGATGAAACAATCAGCCTTAAATGCTTAAAAATAACTTTTTGTGATAGTTTTATATATCTCAAAAATTTTCAATTATTTTAACTATATTTTTATTTAAAATATATATATATTATATTTAGAAATATATTATATTTCAGATGAATATATTTTAAATTTTATGAATTCTCTTAAGCAGATTCTCAATTTAAATTTAATCGATTTGTATGAGTGTATAAATGTAAATATCTAATATTATTTATTTACGCTATAACTTTTAAACTATACCTAATTTTACGCGATTTAAGCTTTTATTTTTAAAATTGGCGAATAAAATGATGGTAATAATATTAATGACTTATGCGGTTTATCTTTTTCAGGTTTTTGGCAATCTGGTGGCCGTTAAAATGTCAAATCACGAAGCGGCGAGCTCGCATGATAATCGTCGTAATCTGGTTCATCGCTCTGACAATGACGTCACCCTGGTTGCTATTTTTTGACTTGGTCTCCATCTACGACGATGATCCTGATTTACGTTTCTGTCTGGAAAAGTGGCCGCATCCTAAGGACGGCTCATTGTTCTTTCTAATTGGCAATTTAATTCTTTGCTACGTGTTACCAATGATACTCATATCTCTCTGCTATATTCTCATCTGGATCAAGGTGTGGCGCAGGCATATACCCACCGATACCAAGGACGCTCAGATGGAGAGGATACAGCAGAAGTCGAAGGTGAAGGTGGTCAAGATGTTGGTCGTGGTCGTGATACTTTTCGTCCTCTCATGGTTGCCTCTCTACGTGATCTTTGCTGTAGTCAAACTGGGTGGCGACGTGGCTGAGAGGGAGGACGAAATTCTACCAATCGCCACGCCGATCGCCCAGTGGCTGGGCGCCAGCAATTCCTGCATAAATCCGATCCTCTACGCTTTCTTCAACAAGAAGTACCGACGCGGCTTCATCGCCATCCTGAAGAGCGGCCGATGCTGCGGCAAACTCAGGTATTACGAGACCGTCGCGATGATGTCCTCCTCAACGAGCATGAGGAAGTCCTCTTATTATGTCAACAACAATAACAACTCATCGACGAGACGCTGGCACGGACCACCGGTCCATCAGGATAGCAATGTTTCTTACATATTCAATCACACTGGTGTGTAATTGTAGCCATGTAATTCGAAGGTGCCCTGAGGTAGCCTTTACTGTGCTGATTTAATATCCGATCAAACTGAAAGAGAACGCGGTGGCCTTTGCATCTCGATCGGCCACTCTAACGCATGGTTAGAAGCCAAAATCTGGCCGAAGTCAGCCAGTCCGAGAATTATGGATCATCTTGTGGATGATCGACATGATTGTTACTCGGGCCGGAAATCGTCAATGGAAAAACGAGAGCCGGAGGAGAAGAAATCTTTCCCGGCAGACCACGAATCGTTGCCCTGCCATTGCCCTTACGAAAGACATCGTTATTTGGATTTTGTCACAATGTTAGCCACTGCGTATCCTACGTAATATATTCTAGTTGTTAAGACGAGTTCACCGCTGCGAGTTGTACAATTGTTCGTCCAATGACACGATGAAGTAGCTTTCTAGGCGATCCAAGAGACAAGATTTACGCTTCAATGAATCTTAGAACTTCTTCTACGTTCGAGATATTTGTACGGTACGTTTGAACGAAGAGTCTAGTTAAGTCTACTAATTAAATGTAAAGTAGGATGGGTTTGTTACGATTGCGGCGGATGCATGCACCCTTGTATGTCGAGTACGTCAGTACGTAATTAGCGCGACAACGGTGAGTGACAATGATGACTCGTGCGAATGCGAATATGAATTGAGTCGTTGTCTCTTGATAGTAGACACACTGCACTTCCGTCATCATGACAAACAATTAAGCCGATCCTCATCATTTGAATATCGTAATTAAGGTGGCAGGAGTGGAGGCGTGTACACCAATTAACACGGAGCTTTATCGAATATACGACGGAAGACACAGCATAGTGTAAGACTCGATTTTGTTTCATACGAGTAGTCTTCGAACAGAACAAGACATTGATAAAATAAATCGCATAAAGCATTATCTACACGTGTATCTAATACTGTACACCGTACAGATTCATTCGTACATGTTTCGTACACGTTGAGATCACCAGTTGCACTAAAAATCGAGATTAGATAATACGAATCCATAGCGAGATGAATGAGCATATAATAATTTGTAGATGTCATTAATGGTCAATATTGTGATTACAAAGAATAATTTGTTTTATATATTTTAAAATATTTTTCAGAAGAAACTATTGGTCAATAGATTATGATTGGTTTCTTTGTAAGACACCATTCTCAATATGTATCTCTAATATCCATTAAAATTTTTCATTCTAATGTATTTATTCTTAGAGTAAAATAAGAATAAAATTAATTTAGTAATGAGTTAATCGATCTTTGTAAATATTACCAGTACATGCAGTTTGTTTACATGTATTTTTCAGAAGAAAATATTGGTCAATAAATCATTCGACTATAACTCACGCCATCCTCTAATATGCATCTTTGATGTACATTTAAATTTTTCATTCATATATTCATTCTTTGTGGAGCAGAATAAGAAAACAATTAATTTGAAGTAGCAATGAGTTAATTGATCTTTGCAAATATTACCGATATATGTGATTTATCATAACGTATTTAAAATTATAATTACTAAAGTTACGTATGTATATATTCTTACCGAAATATTAATCTGAGATATCTGTTTGTAATCCGTGCAAACGTTGCTCTCCACACTTGCGACTCGTGCCAAGGACATGAGAAAAACTTATGATAATGCAAATGTGTGAGATAAAGACATTTGAAAGATGGTTTCTTTTTTCCGACGTTCTTTAAAGATGTTTTTAAAGACATTTTTTTTTGCATTCTTATATAATTGAGAAATAAAATAACCACATGGCAGTCCAAAGTAGATCCTATCACTATCATCATAGGCGTTCGTTTGTTCGTTCTTGCTGGATTAATTGACAAGGTTTTTTCGAGCTTGATCGTTTACACCATCGCGTTTGCACATCGAGACTAATCCAGATTATCCGAGGGCATTTCCCGTAGCCTTCTGAAGTCACAACATTTATCGCGCTTGTCACAGCTCGTTATTTCGTCGCACGTGATTATCCGGCGACGATAAAAGAACAAAAGGGCGTACTTTGTTCATTGGCACCGCGATCGATCAGATCGCGGATTTCCGAGCGCGTCGATGACGTGATAGAGCGATCGAATGATCGTGTAATTCGTTACATTTTAAGGGCCGAGATCGGCTTTTGCGTTTTTTCTCCAAGGGCAACAGGATTACTTTGAATCCTTATAACTGTAAGATGGTAACGCCGTAAGCGAATTGCCGGATTTTACGATAGAGTAATTATTTTCGTAAGGTTTTTATACGAGAGATGATACGAAAACTGTAGATTTAACTGCAGATGTGCGAATTATTACAAGATCACCGAGTCTATTCCAATTCATATCTATCGGTGGCAATTAAGTGTAACAATGATAATAAAATAGGACGGGAAAATAAAAGAAGGATGCGATCAGCGGTGATAGCAATTAACTGGAGGAACGTAGAAACAATCAGGATTTTAAAATTGATACAATTTTTTGCTAGTTTTAAATTTCGAAGCTATAGACACTTACACATACATACGTGCACTTGCGTACAGAAATGATATCTGAATGTACATCCAAATTGATGTGAAATATGTTTTTTTGGTATCTGTAGCAACTCGCACCGAAATTACGCCGGTTATAATACTTGGCGATAATCTCGGGCTGCAATTATACAACAAATATGAAATGGCGAATACGTGTTACGAGTAATCAAGTGTACGAGCATGAATATAACTGATCACGTAGCATGCATGTAAGGATCAAATGTAAGTCTATCCGCTCTGTCTGCATGTACGTACTATATGTATAACCTACTGTTGCTACGTTGTGTTATTAAATATACATTAACATGTTCCAAGTTCATCGTTCCATCGAGGATCCTTTTTATATTGTTGATTCTTAATTACTATTATTGATCTTTGTCGCACGCGCGGAATATCTTCTACGCACATATTTTAATAGATTTTTTGTTAGATTTGAACTTTTAGAAAAGAGCTTTTGTTTATAAAGCAATTAACAAACATGAATCCGTTGGAAGAATTATCTCCCTTCAGCGTGCGATTATTTTTTAGAAATGCATTGCATAATTGTCTATGATAAATTGTTTATTAAGAGATAATGAACATTTTAATTATAAATATAGCGAGATAAGAACTACGTTGATCGCATTTGTAAATTAGATGCATGCAAGAAGATGTTGTAACAAATAAATGTAAAAAAGTTCATAATAGAGCTACGTAAAGTAAATTTTTGAAATCCTGGTACGTTTGAATATTTGAATATTTAGGTATTACTGCAATTCGATTTTGAGATGCGAATAATTCTATTTCAAATAAGATGAATAGTCGAATAATTCGAGTACTTCAAATATCATATATGCATATATTTTCAGACGGTTGAATTGTTGCCATGTTTGTACTGGTACCGTCATTTTGCAGTATATATTTCCATATTTATTAAATATTTGTGATATTTTTGACCAATTCATAAACTATCTGTATATATTTAAATAAATGCAGATTATCTTGATATTCAGATACTTGAAATATTCAGCTATTTTTTATCGGAAATCTCATGTTCAAGTTTCACCTAATAACAGAATTACTCGAACATCTACAACTCCTACTCACGCTTAAGTTCTGTCACTTATGTCTTACGAGATGCAATAAAAAAGTTTCCGGACTAACGCTGTAAAAAAATAATTGACTAATTCTATTTTCTCCCTTCAAAGTAATTCCTTTCAAAGTAATTTTCTTAGACAGTAATTCTTAACTAACGATATGAAAAAAGTGAAGTTCAATATAATTAATAATCTCTCAGTTTTTTTTACTTTCTTTAGATCTTTTTTTTTTAGTTTTTTCAGAACATATAATGTTAATCATTATAAAGATTATGCGTTTCGCGGATTTTTTCCATATCCTAATAGTATCAGGATACTTCTTGTCCTGGTGAAATGGACTGCAAGTTTGCATGAAACGTTAGCATTTCAAGAATGGATCTGGATACAGAGAAAACTGGCGAAATGCATAATCTTTATTAGAAAGCCATCCTTTATATAGAAAGCCTCAAGAATGTTAATCATTTTTATTGATCATCTAAGAAATTTAATAATATAAAAAATAGGAAAAAAATATTATCGTATTAAAATTAATGCTTTTGACTATTTTAAAATTTATGAACAAGAACTAGAAGACAAAATTTAAATTCTTTGGAAAATCTCTCAAATACCTTCTTAAGAGTTAAGTAAGCGATCAGTCTAAGAACTAATTTTGTACCTCGTATGATTGACATCAAAATAATCGAGACAGTTTTTTTTAGTGATCTTTAAAATATTTCCGATACTTAATAAGAAACGCTGTTTCATCTATTTTGAATTTTGACACTGAAACCGGTATTCATAGTCGAATCTTATTTTAAGACCATTTTAAGTACAGTTTTAAGATGTCATGAACCAATCAGAGGGCCACATTAGCGACTTAAGACATTATTTAAGACGATCTTAAAATAAGAACCGACTATGAATACTGGCCTAATACATTTCATAATAAACCATAATAATATGTGTTCGAGAAATTCATGATCATGCCTTAATCGCGACAATTGAACAAGTTGTTAATAATGCTTTTTCTCTTGTAAGGATTTAATATTAATTTAAAAATAACACGTTTTACACACATATACAAAGTATACTGTTGGTGTCTGCCAAGGATTTTATCAAACATAACTAAGTTAGGTTACAAGATACTGCGAATTTATATCGTACAATGTATCGCGTTTATCACACATTTCTATTTAGTGTTGGTCCTTGACATACAATTATTTTATTTAGTTATTATTCGATTATAATTCAGAAACGTAAATCACGTATTTAAAACAGTTATGTTGATAAGTATTTTAAAAATAATAATTTAATAATTAATGTTTTCATTAACATAATTATCCAGAACATCGATGTAAATATTTTATACATTTGATTAATAATAAAATAGGTTTTTAAATGATATTTTTTTTACAAAAATATTACTTCAATAACAGAAGAAGATACATGTTGGAATATTATGTTTTTGTTGGAATATTTTATTTAAAAAAGTATACTTTTTCTTATCATAGAATCTCTTATATAATATGTTTGCCGATATCGTGCCGTGAATCATTTATAGGATATTTCAAGATGAGTTGAAGATACCGTCTAAAATTAATTCCCAGAGGCAGCAGGAAAATTGCGTAGAGTATCTGAAGCCAACGCTTAAAGGTTAATCTATCGTTGTGAGCCTTTTTTTTCTGATAGCGCGTAAGATACGCGAGGGAAGATAACATGAACTAACATTTCTCTCGATAGACGTAAGCATTCTGTTATACAATTTTTTATAATCGTTTGCGAGACACTCCCTGTTATATTCTTAGGTAATCTCGTGTCTAAGCAGGACACGGAATATGATAATTAAGTGTTTAATTGATAGAACGTATTTACGGTCATTGATATATTATTAGTGTCAGTTGCGTGTGAAGTGGCCAAGTGTTTAATGATATTGGCAGAGCCTTGATAAATACAAGTGAGATTTTCATGGAGAGATATTGGAAATGCACTGTTTGTAACTCTGCAAAGTGATGTTTTGTATATTTAAAATATCTTCTTTTTCTAGTAAAAAATACGAGTACTACAATAATGTGAAAGAGACGTTATTTACGTATTCATCATAAAGTATAAATTATTATCTGCAAAAGAAAGGAGGCGGAGTAGATTGTCGTATTTGACAAATAAAATTACATCTAGATTTTTATTAATTAACGTCAATTTCAATCACTTTTTTTCATAATATGTAGAGAAGTTTAAGTATCTTTTCCAGTAAAATAATTGAATTTATTTTAAGTGGAATTTAGTGGAAGATTTTTTTTTGTACTAACTTTATAATTAAGTCACGCGCGCGCGCGCACACACACACACATACACATACACACAAAATAGAATATCTCGCTTTTGAAAATTTGCGTAAGTGTCATGGTCAAATTGACACTTTCGTTGCACGCATTATCGAATAAAGATCAAAAACTAGCGATTTAAATTGAGCTCACGCTTTATGAGACGGCTATAATATAAAATCTTCTACATAACATCTCGAATGATATACCATCTTCTTTCCTTTCCATTATTTTATTTTATTGACGGTTATGCGTTATATGGATAAACACATTATCTGTATAACAATGAAATAATAGAAACATACTAGAAGGTAAGATGACGATTGCAGATGAAGTGTCGATAAGTGTTTAGCATCTTATCAGAATATGTATGTAATGTATTAACAAAAAAATGTTATCGATGTCGATGACTTTCATTCACAACTTATTGATAAAAAAGTAACGAAAATACTTACGATTAAGACGAATACGTAAATACCATGAAAGATAGTCTTCGTTTGTGTATGTTTGAATATATGTATATGTATATACATATATAGATGATATATAAACAACTGGCGATTCGGCGTTACCGCCTGTCAGTCGAGACACAACTCTCTGTCCACTGTTCAAATTAGCAATAAATTTTAATTTTCCTAACTTTGCTGTCATTTTATAGGAGATGCCGTGGTAACGTCAAATCGTATCCCAGGTAGCTAAAAATGTATCGAGTTGCGAGTACACTTATTTTCTCAGAAAAAAAAACACATTAAAATATTAAATATTATATTATATATATATATATATAATAAAATATCTCCATTGTGTACATGCTTTTATATAATTCTCCTAATTCCTGTTATGACTATTATTTATGCGAGTTATTAACTCAGAGAAAGACAGGCAAGCAATTTTTTAATTAATATGAATTATAGGAAATTAATCTGCATAAAATTATAAAATTTCATGAAAATATAATATATAAATAAATTATTAATTTATATGGCAAATTTTATATTCATATCTGATTTTAATTTAATATATAGATAATCGGATGACAACGTGCTAATAAAAATGTCAAATTTTTTCTACAGAGTAGTATTCAGTTTATTTTATTTTGTTCACTTATTACAATAGATAATAGATATCTAATTTCAGCAATGTTCCGATTATCAACCTATAAGTTACAAACATCTAAAGTTTTTAACTGAAATTATTGTAAAATGTGAAATCAAGTTTAAAATTTGTGTTTAAACATGTAATCGATTTTCTTTAACAAGTTTTCTACCTGGAGTTGCTGAAAACTACAAAGCGAGACGATGCTGCTTTAAAGAGATCTACAGATATCTTGCGTTTCTCTTCTCAACTTTTTTATTAGTAGTATAAATACAAATCTCTAGCGATAATTATAATTTTAATTTTTGCACCATAAAATTTTTATTAAAGTTCAAGTAAAATGCACTTGTTTAAAAAAACTTATTGTACGGCTATTGTTCGAATTGTCACATATTAAAATGTAAAAATGTAAAAATTAAAAATATCCACGAGATACGATATCTAGCAACCACAATTGACGACTGATATTTTTTGCCTCTGTTTTATCGCATGATTTTTTTGCTACATTTCCAATTCCTATTTCTTCAGAAAATTCTCTTTAGAATCTTGTGAATGTAACACCTGTAGGAAAGATTGAAGAGTATATATGCAGTAACGTGTATCTTTTTATATTTCTTTATGCCACTCCCGAGCGCAAAGACGGTTTTAATCTAAATATACTTACGAATAGAGTTCGTCGACGGCGCGAATACATTAACATTGCATGTTCCTCTTCACGAGAAAGGAGGAGGGTATGTACTCCGTAATAATGCAGTCCTTCTATTCCGTGATACCACTAGCATGATAATAGGCTGGAATAATAGAAGGGGAAATAACTCGATCAAAGATTGTGCCACAATTGCCATAGTGTACGTCTGTTATTACATATCTTTCAGATGTATTATTGTAGTGTGCGATACCACGAATCTCGTTAATACAGCATAACTGCTGAAGTAGCAGTCGGTGCATGATGATGATGAAGAATATGAAGAAGGATAAATTTCTATCGATACGGTTAGTGAGGTTTCTCATGAGAGTTACCGGTTTCTGGCCCGCCGAGTCAGAAACCGAGAAACGATTATTGAATGGAATTTTGAGTTATACAATATGTATAAGTAGTATATCTTTGTGGTTAGAAGCAACCGAAATATATCTAGGTAAAGGCGACTTTTATGTAAGTATCAAAATTTATATTTAATAATAAAAGTAAGAAAATGATAAAATTGGCCAACGGTTAATATCACTGGATTAATATAATAATATTCACTTGCGCAATAGTAATCAAAATTTAAAATTGGGGGAGGGGGAGTAATACATTATCGTTACTTTACTTTTTTTGTAATAAAAACGCATCATATCGGCAGCGTTATTTTTTTTATTTTGTAATAATAACGTAAGTTATATTTTTTCAATAATGGTAACAAATTTAATAACACTTTTATTTTTTAGTATAATCCATTGTATTTTTTTTAAAGATCCTTTAACTCATTAAGGAGATCATATGCCTTTTCTACTTTAATTAAATCTTTTCTATTTTATTTCTACAATAGTTTTTATTGATATTAAGGTTTTTATATATTAATTATATATATAATTTTTATAGAGTTAATGTAAAGTTATTTTCTTATTGGGAGTACAAATTAATTCGGTCCGTTTTTTTGTATATTTATTTCAAAACAAGATGAATGAATCAGATCAATTAAAGCATCGCTGCCTACTACTTTTTCCCATCTCTCAGACAATTTTCGAATTCCATCTCGAAAAAATGACTCGTTTTTGGAGGCGATCCAATTTTGGAGCCAATTTTCGATTTTTGCGGAAGAAGTGAACCGGTGACTTGCTGCATCTTTCGGAACAACCAGTAATCAGAAGAAGCAATGCCCCGGAGAATACGGCGAGTGCGGTAAAATATCCCATTTGAACGTTTCCAAATATTTTTTTACGACTTTAGCGACATGAGATCGAGCGTTATCATGAAGAATAATTTTATCATGTCTTTTCTCGTATTCCAGCCGTTTTTCTCGCAATGCACGGTTCAAACGAATCAATTGTAGCCGATACTGATCCCGTAACGAAATCGCCAGGTTTCACCAGCTCATAGTAAACAAGATCCTTTTGATCCCACCAGATACAGAGTATGATCTTCGAACCATGAATGTTCGGCCGTAGGCTGTTGATGTTGAGGTCGATGACAACGATTGACCGGGCTTAGCGTAGTATTTTTTCTTCTTGGGGTTGTCGT
>Ga0157364_1002605_pt1 | contig 16930 bp, 7 predicted proteins | sample AttsexASBM2_FD_111476 | JGI IMG/M metagenome (GOLD analysis project Ga0157364, IMG submission 111476) | Fungus gardens microbial communities from leaf cutter ant in Ribeirão Preto, State of São Paulo, Brazil - Atta sexdens ASBM2 | ecosystem: Host-associated > Fungi > Mycelium > Unclassified ... | reverse complement strand
CTTATTATTAATTATTAATTATTAATTGCTTATTATTAATTGCGTAATTTTTAATCATTGCGGAATTTTTTAAAATTCTATCAAGAGAAACATTCTTGAGAGGTATGCTAAAATGTTCTTTTTTTTCTGCAAACTTAAAAATAGTTTTTCACTTGTTTCTTACAAACATGACAACTTGCACTGAGAAAAAAATGTTTTGTACTTGTAACTATAATTACATGTCATTATAATTATGGTTATTACTGCTATAACAGTAACTATATATATAGTTCTAGCAACAAATGTACATAATTGGTAATTTAAAATGATTATAAGTGTATAATTATAAGTGTTACAATCATAAAATAGTTGAATTAACATAAAAATGATTTAAGTGACTATAATTTTAGTTATATTTTGAGACAACCATATTTTTTATGTCCCAAAATATAACAAAATTATAGTCACCAAACATTTTCCTCTCAGTGTGGAAGTGAAAGAAAATTTTAAATTCTATTTGTTCATTGAAACCGACAGGTTGATGTAACATTGAACGTCGCGAATCACCGGCACAAACGAAGAGGTTCTCGGCGACACACGACCGTGACGATGCTCCCCATGTTGCAGGCACCGAGTCACACACGTCACCCTTAATAATTCAACGGCTCTATCTTCCACTGCGAACTATTCCCGCTCAAGCCCCCCCCTCTGAGAAGAGGAATACTCGTCAGGGGCTCGTGAAAGTCTTAGTAAAGTACGCAGTAAGAAGGAAGACGAGCGAGTTCATTGACGGAAGATTGCGCGTAAATGGTGGTCCGCAATGCGGAACCGTTGATGCACGATTTCGTTCTTTGGCCCTTACTATTTCATTCGGTGTACTAAATTACGAATATTCATACTAGACTACGACTAAATTAAACTCGAGATCTCACGTAGATATTTGAACATTTAATGTTATACCTGTAGAACATTTAATGTTATATCTGTAGACGAAAAGAATGTTATACCTGTACAAGAAAGAACGATTTTACTGAAATATATATAAAAAATTAAACTACTACATATAAGTTTGAAAATAATTTTATTGGAATATCAAAATAATTATGTAAAACATTCAAGCCGATTGTTAAAAAAATGTCAAAACTTTTTGCAGCATTGCTCATTATATTTAAGTTTCCTGTATAATTATTTTGATGATCCAACCAAATTATCTTTAAATCTGTATTAAGCTCAATAATAAAACATTTTGTATTTATGTTAGAAACAGTCAAGTCCTTATTAAACTTTCGTGTTGAATTTTTTAACATATTCAAGTATTAATTTAACATAATGTGATCATGTTATTTAAATAATTTATGTTAAATTAATATTCAATATTTTTTAGTGTGAAAATAATTTATGAAATGAAAATAATATAAAAATGTTTTTAAACGTACTTTTAAGATAAATTAATAAAATATGTATTAATTTAATATATCATAAATGTTAATTTTATTGATAAAAATATTTTTACGATTTGTTCACAAACTGTGTCAGTATTACTTTTTTGTTTATCGTCTTAAATAATATAATATTTTTGGTATCTTTTAACATATTTATCTTGTATTAAATTAGTATATAAATTTGAGTAGAGAGACTAATACATTTTGGAAAATGTGTTTAAATTTAAAATGAATTTTCTAACAGTGTAGATACTTTAGCAAATTTTGTTCTTTTCATATACAAATATAATATATATTAAAAACAAAAATGAAATATCATGACCAAGTAATCGGAGATGATCTGCGCTGTCTGAATATAAATCAGAGATATTAAAATAATTTTCCATCATAAAAAATAGACAAATTTTATGAGTTATTTTATGAATATTTTAAAAGTTAACCAAGTATTAGATTAAAATATATGCACGAAATATCTTTTTCTCTCGCAGACGCGGATCGATAACAAAGAAAAGAGAAAAAGACAAGAAAAGAAGAAAAGAGAAATGATAGGAAGGGAAAAAGAATTATTACAAGAAGGGATACTTTTCTGATACCCTACCGGACCATTCAAGTGCGATCTACCTACGAAAAGAGGGATTGGGGAATTTAACCCTTCGTTGAGTGGATCCATTTCCAGCGAAGAATTCCACTCGATTCGCTTGTTCCGTAATCGATTCATTTTTAATTCAGGACTAATCGCTCTCTCAGGATTTTACGATTTAATTTACAGACATCGTAGGTAAAAGAGTTTCTCAACTCACGTTACATAGTTCTTTACAATTCGCGTTTGTCGTTAATATGTAATCTCTTACAATTAATGTAAGCCTGGCCTAACTCTGCCTTCCTCTATCCGAAGTAAATACAATGAATACGGCGGAATCATCTTTCGGCATCCCATCATATGTTTCCCAATTACAGCGTTCGCCTTTTGTTCTCACGAGTACAGTGCCCGTTTCCTTGTTGAATTGAAATGCACCAGCGTACATAATTATATCGACTACAACATCCATATTAACGTATGCATTTAATCGAATCGCGAATATTACAAAGTACAATACATAGAGAATGGCGTACTCGAAATTCTATATTTAAAGACTATTCTATATGTAAAGTTAGAAGAGTAAACGGCATTAAAATAACTGGAGGATACAAAGCATCTCCATATGCGTTCGTACTGGCAACCTCATTCCCATCCATTATCATTAACTTTGGCATTTCGATAGAATGGGGAATCGAGCTATCAGGGACACCGTAGCGCTTGTTATATATTCACAGATCGGTTCTGTGTATATATTCAGTTATGTAATTCTATGTGACATGACAAGATAGTACCATCTGATTAAACACTTGGTTAACGTTTTTCAAGCCTAAACGTTGTGAATAAAGAAAGTTCTAGAGCTAAAATAAAAGTATATCCATAAAATAATTACCTACTTTGACTTACTAATTATTATTTTATCTTTAATTTATTTTTAGTATCAGTAATAGATGTGTGTATATACTTATAATATTCGCGATTATTTTAATGAAATGCTATGAAAGAGAAGCGCAAGTTTCGCTATATAACTTCTTATCTGTACTTGTCCCTCGCTGCGAGATAAAATAATTTACATTCAAGAGAGATAGCCTTTGAAATAAAGGTGTTTAATGAACGTCATTTAGGGAGGCAAGTTTTTTTTTCGAAAATATTACCACACGAGACACAGTGTTACTTCATGGTGCTATTCCACTAATACTACCGACTCGGCTTATCTAAAAGCAAAGACAAATCTGGATCAGATATAGTTACAGGAGTTGACCATTTAATTACTTCTTTGGAGTAACATAACACGCGATCACGCAAGCCACGTTTACGAACAAGCTTTGATTATTGACAAAACGAAGCGGCGTAAGCCATGTTCGTGGAAAAACTTTAAGAGCAAATTCGATTGGACGTATTAGTGCGTACTGATGTTATTAAGGCCATCGTACAGATTTAAACCGGAATAATTGTGATGCTAAAATGTTACACGGATGTTGAGGTATAATCCAAATATTTTTGGATTATACTCGTAATGTTAGCTATAATTTTAGAAAGCTAATAATCTCTTAATATAGTTAATCCGATAAAATAAACCACTAAGCATGCTCCAGCTATTGGATAGTTAATTAAAACCCAGCAAATATATAACAAGATATAGATTTAAAAACATCTCATTGTAATCTTCATAACGCCGAATCAATTTGAGTGTAAAAATAAAATGCAACTTTTTCGATTTAATCGGTTATGTTCATAATAAACACATATCTTTACAATTTATGTAAAACGGCTTTAATATGCATCAGTGCGCACTGAGTGCATCCGATCGAATTCGCTATAACAGGCACGCGTGTTCGAGAATTTATATAAAATTTCACGGCGCATTGATGAAGATATGAACGGTGCTCGAGCATCTAATCCCAAGCGTATAATCCTAAGAATTTGGACCGCTTTAGACGCCTATCGCGGCATCACTTTGGTTTCTGTGCCAAGATTGCACGGAACAATGAGTGCCGTACTCCGAGAATCCTCTGGCACGGCGTGCTACCGCAGCTGCTACTCTAACTTGTGAATTGAATAGTATCCATTGATATTAAGTCAGTGAAGTTGTTACAGGGATATTATATTATCAGCTTTTGGCTGGAATTCTAACGCAGATGGGATTACAGAAATGTACACGATTCTATTACTAAATTTATGAATAAAGTATCAAGTTACAGGGTTTGTCACGTTTCAAGAAAGTGTTCTCGTTGATCACGATCGATGCAGCTGTGTCGAAAGATGCGTTGCGACGGACTATCGCTCTCCTTTCTTTCGGACCGCATCGCGTGCGTTGAGAACGACGTGAATGAGAATCCGGTGCAAGAAGAGGTGAAAGCAAAAGTTTCATGCGTACTAAAAATGAGAGGAGGATAAGTTCCCAAACGGGTCACTCAGTGCCAAGTTCAAGGTCATATAACATATCAGAACAAACTTCCACACCGCATTTGCGTCCTGGTTACAGGCCTGTGACACAAATTGGCCATGACATTGAACGCTCTACATGGTTTGGTGAAATTCGAGAAATACAAACAATATTTAGGGAATCTCAGATTTTTCGATAAACTCATTCTACGTGAAACAAAACTTGTAACTTTCACTCTTGTTGCTTAATAATTATTTAATTATTTACTGTTTTATAATTCACCTTTTTGATTGACTAAAAAAATATTCTAATTAAACTAACAAAAGAATACAAGAAAAATAATATTTTAAAGAGACCAAACAGAATTTCTAATTATGATAAAATCAGAAAGTTTCATTAGTTTGGCCTCATTAAAATGCCATTCTTGTTGGACCATTGTTGATTTAATTAGAACATTCTTTTCTAGTCAATGAAAAGAATTAAGTTCAGAAGAAATAAATGATATGATATAAAAAAAGTGCCAATACTGAGGCAACAAAATTAATTCTGAAATTACAACGCACTGTTTTAATAACAAGACTTAAATTTAATATGTAGATCTAACTTTTTGTACTGATGGCTCAAAACTAGAATTAGAACATATACTTTTCAGATAATAAAACTGTGTAGGAGAGAGTTGTCGAATGCATACTGGTCGCCTAAATCGTAATTCATCAATATTTTATATTATTAGAAAGATTAGGCAGATTTCATAGAATAAATCAAAGAATGATAATGCCTATGAGAGCCGAACACTGGATATCTGCATATAATGAATTTATTTAATTAATACATAATGTACAATAGATGTTTCGATTCTACTGCGGATTCTTCTCGATATCGCAATAAGAAACAATTACATCGTTGCATTAAAGGGGAATTCTGATCTAGAAGCTATTTAAGGCTATTTTCAGGAATTTTTTCTGAAAAATTTATAAGGTCTATTCAAATCAGAATTGTTCCTACATATTAGTACATATTTCAAGTATCTTTTAGAATTTTTTTATTGTAATTTTCCAAGAAATAAGCCTTATAACAATTTATGTAAGATCATGAAAAAAATTACAGTGATCATGATTTCTCAAAATCTATTTGACCAATCGCCCAAATTTTACGCACATAATTCTTGTCTGAATCATGATAAAATCAAAATGTTTATTTTTATTTATTTTATAGCACTTTAAAGAAAAAAATTTGAAAAAAATTCGAAAAAAATCAGGAAATAATTTTCAAAATGACGCCATTTTTTTCTAATATTTTTTTTTATCATGGGTCAAACGATAGTCAAATTCATATGCTTTAAGAATTTCTTTGATTCTTTTATTTCAGACGAACAGAACAGCCGCAATAATGGTCGTGTAGCGCCTTATCTTTGTCATGATGTAACATAAATTGTTATATAAGGCTTATATCTTGGAAAATTACAATTAAAAAATTCTAAAGATACTTGTAATATGTAGGAAAAATCCTGATTTAAATACACTTTACGAATTTTTCGAAAAAAATTCGTGAAAATAGCCTAAAAATCAAACTTCTAAACCAGAATTCTCTATTAGGAATATAGGAACCACACCAATTGGACACATTCAGTTATTATTGCATATAGATTTGATTTCTTACATGAATTCGACTGGGAAAACATAAATATTTTAGATGAGGAGAAATGTTTGCATAAAAGGTTAACGTCTGAAATGATTTTCATAAAGAAACAAATTAATGGCCTAAACATTAAAAATGAAACGGAATCTTTTGATTCGGTTTATTAGAATTTATTTACAAAAACTTTCCTCTCCTTATCAGCTTTGTTAATATTATATATTTTGTTTAGTTTGTGATCGTGCCGGTTATATGAGAGCGAAATTAGAACTGACACGTTTTCTGAGTGACATGTCTTGGCGTTTCATTATGTAAGTTTAATTTATCAGTCATTATTTTTTTTATTATATCTGTTTAATTCGGTTTATAATTTGATACGATTAACTTGGAAATTATAATGAAAATACGCTTAGACTTTATAATTTTCGATTACAATACAAGACACGATCACATATCGCTTAATTCGTTTTTAACTTTAATTTTTAAGTTATGACTTATTAACGTTTTTAATTATATTGTAATTGCATGTTATTGCGACATTGAGAAGGATCCACAATAAAATCAAATCGTCTATTATGTTGTGCATTATGTATTAATTAAACTTATTACATGCATATTCAGACATCTTACAGGCATCTTATCATTCTTTGTTTTATATTATTAGTTAATATAAGTAATATTTAGTAACAATAATATATAAGAAATGAGTAATATACAAAAATATACAAAAATATAATAGCCTCTACGTCTTGTTTTGTGGATATTAGCGGCGTTTTAAAAAATCAGATATTAATTTTTAACATTCAATATTAATTTTTAATTAATTTATATAGCTGATAACAAGACGATCGTCCAATTTTATTATAAATCATTGTATTTTTATCTATAAAAGAAGATTTATTGTAAAATATTTTACATTCACTGTATATACATATTTGTAACCATTGTAAAGATTAAATCAATATTTTTAATACAAAATTCAAGTTTTCTAAATCGATCACAAGACTGATAAATGACAATAATAAAACTTATAATTTATAATGGATATCAATATAAATGTCAAGTGCAAAAATATATTTAATTTAATTTTGGTGTCATTTGTCTTTTCATTAATGTTATTTAATAATTATAGAATATTTGATTTTCTTCAATAAATTATTAAAATTAGGTATTAATTAATTATAAGGTATTAGTTAATAATTTCTTTTATTAATCTTATACTTTTAATTTTTTTTCATTCATAAATTCGATATCTTCAAAAAAAAATACGATAAAAATATCTATAGGCGATCGATTATCTAAATCTTTTGCAGCATATTACAAAGACTTATAATTTGACTTATAATTAATTTGATAGAAAGTTAAATATGTAATAATAAACGGCCAAAATGTCTCAAGCTACAATTTCTAATGTTCATCTGCATAACATCTGCAAAACACTGCCAAATGGAAAATATAATAAAAAATAGGTCAAGTGATTGCATCGCAATCTCTCCCCTAAACACAAATATTCTGTGTTGGTTCAATATTGGCATTTTTTATATCAAACAATTTTTTTCCGATATATAACTAAAAATTAATTACTCTGTTATATTCACTCAATTATCATTTTGTTTAAAACACTTGGATTTGATAATGCGTAAAAATGATAATAGCTGAGAATATGTTTGCAAAAATTATTCAAGACGAAATGTTTCCATTTATCAGTCTGAAACACAACATAGTCAGACGATCGCTAGTGTCGGAAGCCTTTTAATTGAACCATGTCGCAATGATAACAGAAGCGATAAAGTCTCTTCTGACAACCTTCGTAGAAATACAACACGTTTCCAATATAATACGTATACTGAATACTATCGATCCGTGATTCGACTTTATATCGGCATTCAACAATTATTTTAAAAAACGAAAATTATATTCAATTAAAGCGACACGTACATATTAATTCGATCACTGAGAGAAATGATTTTGTTAATTTAGTAACCCACCAGTACCTTTAACCGGTAAATATGTGACAACAAATTTTGTTGTTGTGTTTGCTGCTAGTTGTGTGTCTGCTCCTATATCAACCAATTATTAATAACAGAAGCAAACTATATAGAATCTAACTTATCTTTTGGATAGACTTTAGGCTCGTTTACATAGAATTCGTAGATGATCGTGGAGTCTTCTTAAGTCGTAGAAAATCGACCAGCAAAATCAAATGTAAGGAACTTGACTAGAATTAGTCAATTTCTTACGATTGGGATCTGCGATCGTCTACAACTTTTATATATATATATATATATATATATATATATATATATATTATATTGACGAATTAATTTGCAATCATAACAAATCGATCAGTTTTTTAACAAATATCACATTTCCCTTGTTCCTATAACAAAATCATTTCTCTCAGTGATGAGAAAAATTGCTTCCAGCCTTCCGCAGACTGACATTATGTCTGACGTGGCAAATTGGCCTATCAATTCGAATTAAGTTTAAAAGACACTCGTCGACTTTTTTACGATCACGCCCATTAACCGCGATTTGCACGTGGCTCTCGTCTGACAGGCAGTTCTCAGAAGATACCTTAAGCAACAGCACCTGGCATGCAGACGATTCGACCCGTGTAGTCTACTCGCCGTGAACTCGTTACGTAAAACGACGACGCGAGTTGCGAGGCTTGAACGTTTAGTTACAAGAGATAGGGACGAGAGTGCGCTTAGGCGTTTGATGCTCGATCTTCCTCGAGATTCTCGGGTTCTCTTACCCGCCCGAATAGTTAACTGCTTACGTAATTCGCTTTAAGGCGATATACATCTCCGGTTTCTCACAACGCGAACGTGCCTCTCTTACGATCGCGCCGCGTTTTTACGACGACGAGAAATGGAGAAATAACGGGGTGATAATGAGGGAAATAAGGATAATGAATAGTATTTATTCACTCACGATAGGAGTAACAAATTGGGGATCGCGAAACAACCGTGAATCGATACCAATTTCTTCGCGCAGCACCTTCAACATTGTAGTCATTACTTAGGATCGTAAATCACTTTTGCCAGGCGACGAGGTTTAATAGCGTACTCCCACACAAGCGTATTAATCCAACGGACACACGCATGAAATCGCACACGTCGCTTTCATTCCTCCCAGCTAATCCCTAACATGACGGTGATATTTTTTTTCAAAGCAACATGTCATCAGTATTATCTGTACACTCTGTAAAATTATTCACGCTTGTAAAACAACATCTGCCAATACATCAAACTAATCCTTCTCAATTCATACTTGAGTCATTTCTTGCTTGCCTTTACGTCATGATTAACGAGATACAGAATCAGTAGCTTATTCAACAACGGCTTTGATAAATATTTATGGAGAGGGAAGGGAGAAGAAGAGAGAGAGAGAGAGAGAGAGAGAGAGAGAAAGAGAGGGAGAGGACACTCGAAGTCGACTTTCGTATCGACGGATAAAAACTCGTGAAAGGGATGGGATTTGAACGATTACGAGCTGAATCGGCATAGATTGAGGACGCAGACGGCCGTACGCCGGGTTTTAAAACATCGCGATTGAAAGTGGAAACGCGCGACGTAATTAAAGCGGTGTTCCCGCGGCAACGATAAAATTCCATTCGGCGTCGCAATTCGCGAGAGGCAAGGATTAACGGGGCGAGTAATCTCGTAACCTCGCGAATGCCATAAGAGCCGCGCGGCATCGTGTAGAATTATAAAATGAAAGAAAAAGAACTCACGATGAAGAACTCACGCGCACACGTACCGCACGCGTGTGCGTGCGCGTGTACGTTTCGTGATTCGCTCGCTCGCGAGGGGAGGGCCTAGATAGATCAACACCGGCGGCAACGGCACAACCGCTGCATTCCATCCGTCGTAAAAGTGCATGCGGAGCTCCAAGGACTACGAGTCGGCGGGACGACGGCAAACAAGAGGAGGAGGGGGAGGGGGGGAGGGGAGGCAGAGGAACGTGAGAGGAGGCGAAATTCAAAAAGGGAAACTTCGCAACAGAGGGATACGACGAGGAATGCCGACATTGTCGCAATCCTCTTGGGCAATCCCCCTCTGAGATGGTGTACGGGACATATTTCACCCTCCAACATACCGAAAAGCTAATTACGAGTCGCGTCGCCAAAATAAGTATATAAAAAAAATGTTTACTAAAGAATTAATGTCGCGGATTATTGTGGAGAATTTTTTGAACGACTTCGAAATGACGATTTTCATGATAAGAATCGATAAAAACAAATAAATAATCGTTAATACGCCGTCATTATTATGTATATTATACGAACTCTGACTTTCAATGGTTCGTACATGAATAGTTAAATAGTAGGTAATATCGTTTCGTTGCGCTGGCATAAATAGTGCGCAACGAATAGATGTGCAATCACGATCCCCGGCTATTAATGAATTCTCGCTTGTCATTGTAAATAGATGCACGCTGATTAATATTCCTGTAAGTGGAATTGTAAATAGGATAGAAATAAACGTAAAAAACCTACTTCACAGATGTTATTGCAGTCTCTGCAGAGATCTGACGAAGCACTTGCTTATTTATCAGAAGAGAACTTAAAGAGCTATCTCGAATTAAAAAAAAAAAGACAAAACAACGGAAGAAACGGAAATAGCAAAATGTATAAAGCGAAAGATTTGAACAACACCTTTGTAACACTTTGAGTAACGTCTTTTCGAGTTGACTCGAGTTGGCATATATTAAAAAAAATTTATTAATACATATTTCTTTGTAAAATACTAAATAAACATTTACTTACAGTAAACAGATATTTACTCAATAAAAAAATGATAGTTGGATCAAATTAATGGTTTTGGTATCAAATAAATGTTACATTTACATTTAGTAAATATATTTTATTAATATTTATTAAAATTGAATACTTCTTTTTTTAAATGTAGCCTCTCCTATTTTAGCTTCATGTTATTTATATAAAGCGGTTTCACTTTAACCACCCGTTTTCCTCGAACAGATGGTTAACTAGAACGTGACGAAAGTGTGCGAATCGATGACACGTAATCGTTTTGCCTCGCAACCTGCGAAGAACGTATACTCGCAAATTGTCTCGCTGCGAAAATAAAAATTCAATTAACCACCGGATATTTATGACTTAATTGCGGACGAGAAACGAGTGAAAAAAAAAAAAAACAAAATATAATCTATCATCAGCTTGACTTTACTGCACCTGTCGCCACTTTATTTTCTCGTAATTGCCTTATTAACACCTCAAATATCATAAATAAGAATCATCTGTAGAAATATATTATTAAATACGCTACAATTTATTCCCAATAACAAGTTCCACGACGCATTTGGACCAAATCAATTAGCGAGTAAATAATTCTCTCACTTTAAGAGAGAGAGAGGGGGGGGAGGGGGGAAGAGAAGAAAATCGAACGTAATCAACTGAGAAAAGGAGGGAGGGGAGAAGTTAAGAATTACATGGTTAATTTATCGCTCAACGAAACACAGTTCGCTAGTTACGAAAACAAAATATCTCGTTCCGCTCGCTCGAGAAGGAGAGACGAGAAGTTCTATTTTTCCGATATCTAATTAAGAGTTTCGCCATCTATCGCGCGTGAGATAGCGGAACTTCTCGTCGTTTTATTGAAGTCGCGGAGTCTTTCGCAGGGAATAAAATAAACCATTAATTTCCGCCTTTTTCGCAAAGAGCTAAAATGTCCTGGACGTTTCTTCCCTCCGTCTCTTAATCTACCGGCGGTAGATTGCACGTATATATACGTATATATATATATATATATATATATATACACGTAGTTACAACCGCTAAATAAATAATCGCACCGTAATCCACACACATACACATTTCCTTTTAATTCAATTTAATATCCGTTGAACCGTCGAGATATATCAGAGGGTCTCGAAATACCGCATCGCCTAAGGGCTTCAGCCGACACGAGTGCTCCATTGCAAATTGCGATTGTAAATAATACGAATATACATCCATCATTCTGCCTCTCCTTTCCTTCCAATCCCCTTTCTCCTCCTCCTCCTCCTCCCATCCTGTATCGATTACGTCGCGCGTGGGAAATAATCGACGCCGGCCGCGAATAACGTCGTCCTACGACGATCCGTTTAGCGTAAAAACACAAGCTCGCTAGGCTAGATTGTAAAATTACGTATAAACTGGGTCAATTCGCCGCCGTCCACGTGTTATTACGCGCGCGCGATGTCAGTGTTACGCCGACTGCTATGCGCTGAAAGTGCCGGACCTGTTTTAAGTGATAAAAGTGTAATCAAGGTTGACCAGCGGCGGCCGACGGTCGGCGGTCGGCGGTCGATCCCTTTGCATAAATCGTGAGATCAACCCGCGCGGGAGACTGCGAAGTAATCAAGGCTAACTGTAACTCGCACCGCGCGTTTTCTCAAGACCTAGAATCGGCGTACTCTGCGTGTTTGAAGTAACAACACTCGGCTTGCGCTCCAACGTTGGTCAATGCTAATCGCAATTAACTCCAGTTTCTCTTTCTTCATTTGCATTACAGACACAGGATTGTCACAAATTCCTCTCACCCTCAGGTTCCATAATTTTTCCCCGATTTCCAGATAAAATTTCGTGATTTTCTCTTTCAATAATATTTCGAAATTTTTTTGTATTTTTCTTCTGATTTGGAAACCGCCGAATACTTTGTTGAGAGAACAATGTAATAATGTTAATCACTACATTGAAAAAAAATTTCTTAAATCTAAGTAATATTTTCTTGAATAATACTAAGTACTAGTAAGTAAACATTTTTTAGTGCAAATAAGTATTATATTTATTAAACATATAAATAATATTTTTAGATTAAATAAGCTAATTAGTGGACATAAATAATTATTGGAAACATTTCAAATACTAAATTTTTAATGATATGTAGCTTTTAATGATTTTTAATAAATTCATTATATATTTTTATAAATAGCAAATTTATTTAGGGTCATACATATCATTAAAAATTTAATATTTAAAATTTTGTACTATTTTGTCAAACGAATTGGGTCATATCCATTATATCCATAACTGTCCATTAATTGGTACATTTACTTTATTACTTTCTTTTTTGGAATAAATATTTGCAATAAAGTAATGTTTACTTAGTACTATTCGAAAAAATATTTAAATTTACGAAATATTTTGCAGTATATTAAGTTTCATGACTTGCATTTAATTGAAAAGTTGGTAATATATTAAAACTCATGTACGCACATTAAACTTTTCTAAAGCCATCAAGAATTATAATTTTCCAGAAAATTTTGTAAAACTTCCTGACCGTTTTCAATTTCCCTGATATCTCTCTGATTTCCAGTTTTATTGCGACTCTGAGGTAGAGTTAAATAAAAGTAACATCTCCACGTTCGTACCTTCGAGCGATCTTAAAATCGACGTTCGAACACATTCGCATGTTTCCAATAGAGATACGATCCGACAAATCGTGGTATCGATACACGTTGGTGGTATTATTCCGTTGCAATTCTCCCTTTCGCGTGGCATGAAAATTCTAACAAAAAAAAAACTGGACGTTAGCTACAGGGCGTTAACTTTGTCCGCGCACCTGCTATCAGATCTGACACTTCCTCGCCCGCCGCAAGGGAAAACAAATTCAACCTACAAAACGATATATAATAAAAAGAAACCTTGAACCATAACGATTCACAAAGAAGCATCGCCGCCGTCCTCCCTCGCCTCCCCCTCCCCCTCCCTGCATGGCGCCACCGCCCATTGTCGTCATTGTTTTCCACCCAGCACTTAGTGGAAACAACAAAGTGCGTGTCCCAAGCACGCGCGCTCGCGTGCCGGACGGGCGTGTGAGAACGGCGTGTCGTGCGTGTGAATCCGCACGGCAGCGCGCGTGTGCCATGCCGGCGCGGCGACGCTAATGTTTGCAATCACAAGTTGAAAAGTTTTGTGATGGCAACCGCTCCGCCGGCCAGTTACCCTGGTAACGCTTTGTTGTGCCATTGTGCCATGCCGAGCGGCGGAAGAAGGGAGGGAGAGAGTTGGGAGAAATCCACCCCCGTTCGGCCCGAACCATCGCCTGCCGAACCACCACCACCCCCCCTACTCCTGTCGAGAAATTGGATGAAACGGTAGAGAGCTATACCTCAAACCCTTAGCCCCTCAATTGCCACTTGGGGACCAACAACTCGGCTTGACCTAGCCCAAACTATTCATCTCGCCACCTTCCCTCTCTTTACCTCGCCAAACCTCCTATGATGAGGAACAAGAGGTTCATGTCTCCTCTGGACCCGACCTCGTCCTATCATTTCTCGCGATCCTTCATTTTACGCAACTACGGAATTTTAAGGAAAGAAAGTTGAAAGAGGGCAACGAAAGATGCCGTCAAAGTTGGTATATATAAGTTTTAAACTTGCCACTAGAGAGAATAAAAACTCATTGAACAAAAAGTCTGATAATAGTTACCAAATGTTGAGTAAAATAATTCTAATCAAATTCAATTGATGTCATCAAAAATAATTTTGCTTTTCCAAATATTTAGTATTATCAAATATGATAATATAATCAATCGTTTAATAATATTTACTACATATTTAAAGAAGTAACATTATTTTTTATTATATTTTATAATAAAAACTGAACATTTGATTGGAATTCACTCAATATTTGGTAGCTATTATTAGACTTTTTTTTTTGCAATGCAGAAACACTGAAAAAAGAATCTAGTGATAGCAAATGATGAATAAAATAATCAATCAAATGTTCGATTAATATAACTAAAAATAATTTTACTTTTCTATAAATATTTAAGTAAGTATTATCAAACATAATAATATAACCAACTATATGCTAATACTTACTAAATATAATATTTACAAAAGTAAAATTACTTTTGGTTATATTAATCGAACATTTAATTGGAATTATTTATTTTATTCAACATTGATAACTATTATTAAACTCTTTTCAGTGCAAAGTTCATTGCACGAACATCCAATGGGTCTATGAATTAATTAAAAAACAGTCGGTTTCGAGAAATACCTCCCTAGTTACCAGTTCTCGATAACTCAACGATTCCATACGATTGTTCAGAATCGATCGCTGAAATTTCACGCGTAATAAATTTACATTCGAGGCCAAGCATGTAAGCCTCGGTCGGTCGACTACGTACGGTCGTTCAAATTAATACAGCATAATTATTGTGAATAGAATCGATATCTTGAAATAATTGATAACGAGGAATTTGGATTATATCATCGAGAAGGCATGTCGCTTCGTCAGCGATTGCCTGCGAGGTAAAAATGCCCTCCTGAGATCGAGCTATTAATAGAATTGTTGCCAGCGAATTTTCAGCCGTCGACGCGTATTCTAATATCAACCGGCGCATGTGACACGTATGTAGATACAGTATAAAGAGGTACGACACTAAATGATATTCGATACTCTGTAAAACTTTTAGATACAAAGTACTGTGATATTTTGCGATTTTCAATAGCCTATTTGAGGAGCATAAAATCAAATCGTCCAAAATTAATTTTTGAACACTGCAGAAAAAAATTTATTTTTTATTTTTATTCAAATTTAAAACGAATCCACGCAAAAAAAATGCAGGTATATTAACCTTTATAAAACGGGAAAGCCATAGAGACACTGAATTATATTATTATATCTTGAGGCAAGGAATACAATTTAAAAAATGAATTATAACAAAATATAATTTAAAAAATATAATAATGAATTATAACAAATCTTAAGAAGAAAAGTTGTAAGATTTTAAAAATAGACCATTTTAAAAATAGACCTCTAAAGATTAATGGCATTATCCAATGGCAGTTTAATTAAAAATAATCTTGTTAATTTTTACACAGTATTAAAACAAATATTTTATTAAAACAAAAACATGACTTAATCTTTATAAGACGTGAAAGCTAGTATTTTGAAGCAAGAAATACAATGAAATAATGAATAATGAATTATACATTGAAAAAAGATGTACTAAATTTTAATATTTGTATAAATTGTACCAACTAAATATTTACTAAATGTAAACATATTTTTTAATACAAGAAATATTAATTTGATTTAAGTATCATTTTTCAATTCAATAAATATATTTATTGTAAATAAATGTTTAATTAATACTGTTTAAGCAAGTATTTATTAAAATTTAGTAAATTTCTTGTCAGTCTAACAAATACTCAAGAATAAGCTATAAGATTTTAGAAATAGACACTCACTTTAAAGGTTAATAGTATTAGCCAAGAGTGGTCTAATTAAAAATTAAAAATGATGTTATTAATTCAATGACAGATATTGAAACAGGTACAACATTTTATTAAAACAAAAGAAAGCGTTGTTTAATTAATATTGCCATTTAATTAACAAGCTTATTAGACTGATAAATTGATTATTAGATATAATTAGATCGCTGTCGATGAATATTGTTATATATCTTTTTTTCCTCGTTATTCGTTTTATGGAATCGTTGCTCGATAATGGATATTGCGCATAAAAATACGTTTGATATAGACTTATTGACGGAACACGGATATCCTGTTTGATTGTACCAAAAATAGCGTTACATTTCCCAGTCTAAGCGAGGAAACTTTTGAGATATCTTAAAATTGGCACTGAATCACTGCGTAATAATTTGTTACGCTTGTTCGCGTCGACTGGTAAAATTAGGGAGACAAACGTTATCTCGGACGAATCACATGTGGATTTGTCGACAGAAAATTTCTCCATCAAGTTATTTCGTTAAAAAATCTGTGTCGCATCGCGCTATTTCTTATTAATTCTACTTCTATTTCATCTCGAATAGAAACCTTATATCAAAGTCCTCTGACCGCGAGTGATTTTGTCAAAACCTACAATACAAAAGAGAAAGATGTGTGTGTGTGTGTGTGTGTGTGTGTGTGTGTGTGTGTGTGTGTGTG
>Ga0157364_1002604_pt1 | contig 16935 bp, 11 predicted proteins | sample AttsexASBM2_FD_111476 | JGI IMG/M metagenome (GOLD analysis project Ga0157364, IMG submission 111476) | Fungus gardens microbial communities from leaf cutter ant in Ribeirão Preto, State of São Paulo, Brazil - Atta sexdens ASBM2 | ecosystem: Host-associated > Fungi > Mycelium > Unclassified ... | reverse complement strand
GCGCGCGCGCGCCCACACACACACACACACACACACACACACACACACACACACACACACACACACACACACACACACACACACACACACACACACACACACATACACATACAGTGTTTCAAAATCGCGCGTTCGGAGGACATAATACTTTATGCTAAAACAACTTTTTTTCTTTTGCAAAATTGCATCTGACAAGTAGTTTTTGCAGAAAAATAAGTAGAAGTTAACAATATGCGCAAAAATTATTTACCAGATGCAATTTTGTTAAAGGAAAAATTTGTTTATTTTAGCATAAAGTATCATGTGCTTCGAATGCGCAAATTTTAGGACACCCTGTATGTATATATGTGTGTACGGTGTGTGTGCGTGCGTGCGTGCGTGCGCACGCGCGTGTGTGTGAGAGTGTGTTTAAATATATTATAGTATTTGCCTTGATAGGCATGTATATTTATTCATGATTTAATAATGTATATAGGATCTTCATTTCCAAAAGCCAAGCCAAAGCATGGTTTGTTGACAGTAGCTTGCCTAGCATTTCAGCGACTCTTGTTCCTTCCATTGTATAAAAAGTGGTGGATACAGCAAACGAGTTATCGCATCTTTGTGCTTTTCTTGTTACTATATAGCTTGCAAACAATCAACATATGCCTATATTACGTTTATACAAACAGGGAAAATGAAGCAGAAGTATGATAAGTTGTTTCTGATTTTCTAAACTGTACTTGCATTGCTATCCTTCTTGACTGTCACGTCTTTTTACAGATTATATCAATGTCAGAAGTATTAGTACCTGTTGTTATGATGTTTGTTCTGTGCACTGTTCATTCCCATATTGTATCGACACATTCAGGTCCTACTATGACATATAATCAGTCCAGACAACGAATAACAAGACGCTCTCGACATATTAGGTGCAGAAATGGAAAATCGAGGCCTAGACAGAATTTACGTAAGTATACATTAAACCAAAAAATATTCATTCTTTATAATATTTAAATTTTTGCTAAAGGTGTACATAAGGATTCAAAATCTTCTCAAGATATGGCTTCTGAGAAAGTGAGTACAGGAAATGAAGAAGTATTCACTGCAGTAAGATTTGCCAAAAAAGTGGTCATCCAAAATTCCTCGACTGTTAGCCAATCTCAGGTAAATATCCAAATTTCAAGTTTATATTGTTCAAAATATCGTATGTATTTAAAATTTTCTGATGTAATAGGAACTTGCAAATGCTCAAGTATTATATGACAAAGAATCATTGAATACAACCGGAGAAAATTCTGACCCTGCAAACGAAAGTTCAACTAATCATGAACAGCAAGGTAAAAAAAAGTTATTATTTATTTATTGCAAGTTTATATATTTCATATATTTATAACACATACATGTTTCACTCTGTAACAGATAATGTACCAGAAGAACATGTAGCAAATATACATCAGGATGATGATGGCTTTGAAAGTCTAAATGGGAATGTTTCCAGTGATAATGACAAAGGGATAGGTCGAGCACTGGTGCAAGAAAATAAATCGCGATTGAGTTTGATACAACAGAGTAAAGATCATATGTCATGGTCAGAAGATAGCACTAGTCAACAAATTTCATCAAAAAACTCAGGTTTGATTTACAAGTATACGCTTGTAAAATAATTTATAGATATTTAACAATTTTGCAAAGATAATTATAAATCTTATTCATTATTAAACATGCTTTATTTATTATTAGACACGCACTTTATAAACGCATAAATTTTTAAAAGTAACTTTAAATGCATATTTAATAATTCATCTAATTTTACAATTTATAACATTAAATGAAAGTAATCTTTTTTTAAATTTGTTTTTATTTGGGGTTTCCGAACCGCTAACACGCTTTAATCTTTGTTGGAAAGGTATAAAATGGAGTAATAGCTAAATCATCGTTTTCCACTTTCCACGCAGCACCTGACCCATTAAAAAATGATGACAATTTTATGGATAGCAAAAGCAATAATGGCAATATTAAGGTACTATCACTTATAAGTTTAATTTATTTTTTCTTTACTAAATCTATAGCTTAACAAAATTTCTATCTATTTATTTATTTTTTTTTGCTTGTCTCTTTTGTAGACCAATTCTTTTTAGATATTATTATTCTTTTTAAATATTCTTAAATATCCTTTAATTTTATCAAGAATAAAAAATATTTAAAAAATTCATATCTAATGCATCTTATATTAATCTATCGACTAATTTGTATTCTTGTTAATTTAAGGCTAAAGAGATTTCATCAAAAATATTGAGATCAAGAGAAGCACGGCAGCAGTGCGAGAGCGAAGAAGAAGGCGAGTGTGAGGAAGCTACAACGCATCATCTCACAGAGGCAACAACTTCTGCCACGGAATGGATGGGAGTAACAACTAATAGTGACGAATGCAGTTACAGGTGAGTTTTATTATTTCAATAAAGCATAATTTTTTATAAATCGAAATTATTATAGTTCAGAACTCGGGGAATCTGACATAGCCAGCGAGACTAATCTTAATTATGGAGAATTTGTGGAGCATCCTTTCTCATGGGAATTTGAATTGCCACCTTCGATATTATTTAATTCTACTTGCACATCGTCTGATCGCGGTTAGTATAGCAAATTTTTCATACGAATAAAGATTTAATTCATGAAGCAACTGTATACGTTCAACAAATTAAACAGATTTAATAATTCCTACTTCGCATCATTCTGTTTCTAGTTTCGTGTACGATTTGGACGCGGCGTGATATAAAAAAGGCTGAATTATCAGTGCTTGATATTAGTTCAGCAATAATTGCCAGAGTCGAATCCATGCCAGAGGGTATGAATTATTTTTATGGTGGTCTAATACTTAGTATCGCATTGTGTCTAATACCGTCAATAAAACGACTGAGTGACCATATAGGATCAGATAATATTGGTAACGCGTCTGTTAGTCTATTACCAAGTGATATGATTCAGATAAATTTGGAAACATATACTGATGTCTTGTGTAGAATAATTGGTATTTCATTCGGAAATACTTTTTGGTAAAAGAATACTTCTTATGTTTATGTATTTTAAAATATTTATGGATTAATAATTTTTTTAAAATAACTCTTCTTAGGGAACGAACGGTGGTGCTAATTTCAATGTTTGAACGATTTATGTTGTCATGTTGTCTGTTTTTCTTGCTGGCAGTAGCAGAACGAACATACAAGCAGAGACTTTTATATGCGAAATTATTCTCTCATTTGACATCATCCAGACGCGCGCGAAAATCTGATTTACCGCACTTTCGTTTGAATAAAGTGCGCAATATAAAGACATGGCTAAGCGTCAGATCTTACTTGAAGGTAAAAATATTAAGTATATACAGTTTATACAGTTTATACAGTTTAAAAATTCTTATATGTTTTATATCTTACATTATATAATTTTGTATTATAGCGAAGAGGGCCGCAGCGATCTGTAGACGTAATTGTTTCAGCAATATTTATTATAACATTATTATTGCTGTCATTCGTAAGTTTGGAACTAATTAAAGTAAGTATATTTTGTTTTTTTAATATCTATTTTTATTTTTTATTTCTTTTGACAATGTAAATCTTATTTTAGGATCTCGAAAATTTACACTCACGATATAATGTCGAAGCATTATTCTGGAGCTTCTCGCTTGGAATATTTATATTGCGGTTTATGACATTAGGAACAAAAATCAACAAAAAGTACAGAAATCTTTCTGTTTTGATAACTGAACAGGTAGATTTTGTTATAATGTATTTAAACTTTTTCCAAAAAGTTTTCTGAAATCTATCTTATTTTTCAATACAATTTTTAGATCAACTTATATTTACAAATTGAGCAAAAACCACATAAAAAAGAAGAACTTATGGTTGCAAATAGTGTATTGAAATTAGCGGCTGACTTGATTAAAGTATGTATTTTTACAAATTCATTGAAGAATCAATATAAATAAATTAATTAATTTAAATTATAATATATTTTACAGGAATTGGAGAGTCCGTTCAAAATCTCTGGGCTATCAGCTAATCCGTATTTGTACACTATTACTAAAGTGGTACTTTTGTCAGCACTTTCAGGAGTACTTTCGGAACTTCTTGGTTTCAAGCTAAAACTACATAAAATAAAAATTAAATAAAGCAATATAAGACATGATACATATGAAAGAGGCGCATTAGTCCATCAATTTTGAACTGTCTAATGGATTTAAACTTAATCTGTTCTCAGCGAAAATTGACTTGGCTTAATTATTACTAAGTTAAGTAACATTAGGGTGCTTTAGCTTATTAAACTTGGAGACTGTAAGTAATAAAACTTTATTTACTCTCTAAAACTTTTAGAATGAATTTCACTCTAAAGAGTGAAATTTCTCTCACTTTTAAAACTTAAAAATTGAGCCACTTTTTTTCAAGATTAGCTCAATTTTCACTCTTCAAAATGAGATTCCACTTCAAAGAATTTAGAGAGTAGCTAGTCAAATCAATGACAATTTAATACAATACTCAATATATTCAAAATTTTAAGTAATTAAAACGTACGTAATTAAAACAGAATTTATAATGAAATTCTCATTAAAAAAAAATTTATTTCAAATACGTTGAAAAATTTGAACAAAAACATACAATTTTAATTCTTTACATGATTATTTCCTTTGTTGGAAGAATGCTGAAATTAAATATTAATAGAATAATGATCATATTTCATTAAATTGATTTCATTGACTAATCTATCTAATTTTTAAATAGAAAAATTATAATGAGAGCGACTTAATAATTATTCGGAATTATATTTATAAAATTTAAGGGGATAACAAACAGAAAATTTACATGTACGACACAGGAAATTACAATTTTGCAATGTAATTTTCTTATTTTTCTCACTTACTATAATATTTTAGTTCAAATTTGTGTATTGAAAAGCAACGAGATTATATTGCATATTAACACAATTATAGTTTTTCCTACCGTCTCATAAATTCTATAAATATATTTCAAAAAAAATTGACTCACTCTCATTATAAATAAGAATACTTAATGCATACATTTAAAACAAGGCATGTTTATTATATACTATCAGAATATTGATTAGTCCTTAGAATATTCTTTTTGAATTATTATATCATATTATTATTTCATCACTGATAGCTTATTACGTTAATATTTAAAAAAATACTTGCATTTCATGAAATATGTAAAGAGTTTGGAATTTTTCAATGTACAGTGTAAATATTGAAAATTTGTGGTAATAATAATCCACAAACATAATTCTTCAAGAGATGTCCTAAAAGCGTTTAAAGCACGTTCTATGTCCTCCATCTCCAGGAATTTCTTTGGAGAACTGTGTTGTGTGGAAAGGGCTCGACAAATTGAATAACTTCCTAAAAAAAAGCTTTTTAACTTTAAATGAAAATTTTGATATTTTCTGAATGTTATAGTAAAAATTTATTTGTTGTGAATGTAAAATGTTCTATTTTATACATTATATATTTATTTTGTAACTACCAATTTGATGATAGTATCTATTTGGATGAATATATTCGTCGAGCTTTGAACGCTAACGAGTTCAATCATTATGTATAAGGTTATATAGGAGAGTGAACGAATAATCTGACTGTATTTATAAAATTTGTTAAAATTCCAATATAGATTTACATTTACATTATTTTTTTCAATATAGTTCTTTTGTTTTTTTGTATTTGATCCAGCATAAATTTATTTGTGCTCTTAAAAAAAATGTTTTTTGATTGCTTTTTCTCGGCACTTTTTTCATATTTTATTCATATTTTATTCATTTTTCATATTTTATAGTGCTAAATCAATGATCAAACAGATAATTCAAGAAAGTGAATGATTATACTATGTTATTATAACTGTTTTCAATTTTTTATATCTGTTTTCAATTTACAAATAAAAATTTTCCACTAAAGCTAAAAACAGATTTATGAAATACTAAATCATAAAAATAAGTTGTATTCAAAAATTGTATTCAAAAATACATGTATTCAAATACATGTATTCATGTACATTATATTCAAAAATAATGTAAATCTCTATTGCAGTTTTAAAAAATTTCATAGATACATTTTTCTGGAATATTATTGATACCGTTATATAATTTGACAACTTGCAACATATTTTTGCAGATATTATATGAGATGTGTATTTGAAATGCATGCATAATTATATGATTCGAGAATGCACTTGAAGTCATATATTATGTAAATACTGTATTACGAGATAGAATATCTATTATGAGAAAATTAGTACCTGTGCGATAATAAGATTAAATGTAAATTATTTTTCAAATACGTTTAAACTTGTCGCCAATATAGAAGAAATAAAAACAATTCTATGTATATGAAATTTATTTACATATACATAAAAAAAATTGTTGTACGAAAAATCTTTTTGATACTTATGCCCTAAAAGATAGTTATTTTAATTTGTTTATTATATTTTTTTTTTTATTTCAGTAGTTAATTTCAGATTTACAATTTAAATCGGTATAAAAAAGTTTCATTGACAAGAAAAATCAAAGATGACCTCGATAGCTCCATAAAAAGGATATTAATCCGTCTATAAGAAGGACATTAGGTTTATTTATGTAAGTTTTATAATATACATGCTTAAAGTTTGAAGAATAATACTTAAAAAATAATATTAATAAAAATCGAATATCCATTTTTTAACGATAAGATAATCTTGTTGATAAGAAATCTAAGAAAAATAATTAACAAAAAAAAAAGGCTATCAATCAATATCTTAAACTTTATAGCTACAAGTTATAAATTATCCAGTTACAATCGTTTGATTAAATCCTATTAAATTATTTAGGCTGTATTTTGGATGTTCACTTCATTTTATCTTCCTTCTGCATATAATAAGTGATAAAAGATAGAATAAAGCTTACAGCGCGTGAGCGCGCTTGAATGCTTCTTATCTGTCATATAAAATAAGCTTAACATGTGTGTATTTTGCACTCACATACATACATTCAATACAAATATATAGAGTGTCCTAACTTGTCACAATTATTTTTTTTAGTTACCCAATGAGCACAATGTTTAAAATCGATATATAAAATAATTTTAATATATTTTTAGGAGTTCTTTAAAAAATTTTAAGATATTTCATAAAGAACTTTAAAAGATTTCTTAAAATTATTATTTATGCGTCGATTTTACTCCCTTAATCGGCAATCTTTAGAAATTAATATCTGGTTAACGACATATTGGTCATACAGTCCTTGCAAAGTAAATTAAATTTGGAAATATGTTCAATATTTATACTCAAATAAACTATATACATATGAAAGTTAATAATTTAATTTTTAATAACAAATAGACTAAATTGTAAAAACGTTATTAAATATATATAAAATTATTTATATATTTAATAATATATTTACTATTTGTTATTAAATTAAAAATTAAATTATTTACAATATTAAAAAGAATTCAATTTTTTATGTAAGTAATTTAAGTGTTCAAGATAATTTATACAAAGTTTTATTATGATTATCTATTTAGTTATTCTGTAAATAAATAAATAAATAAAATAATTTTGTTTATTTACAGAATAACTAATCTCTGCATGTAATCTCTGCAATAAAGCTTTATGTTATATTGTAAATCTTGAGTAGTTAAAGTACTTAAATAAAAAATTTAGATATATCTAAAATATCTAAAATATCTAATATATCTGTTCTTATTGAAATAATTTTTTATCCATGTAGAACATCGCCGCGAAATTTTTTCTAGTATTTTCAAATACAATATAAAACGATCTGTAATTTTTTCATAATTTTTTAAATATTTTAAAAATATATCCTTATCTATTGCGAAAATTGCAAAAATGTAGCAATTCAATTTAGTCCGTTCTATCTGTCCACAATCAGCGTTAAAAAGTTTAGGACACTCTATAGAAGAAAGAAAAAATGGAAAATAACATTAGCTGCGCGTGCGTTTGAACTGTCATTGTATTATCGATAATAAATTGTGATCAGTCACGCGATTAAGATTTAGATAAATTCTTTAAAAGCTCATTTCTACCTCTGCTGTTTCTACGTCACAGAATTATAATTACGTAGGTACTTACAGACACATTTTATTACGTCTATTTTTATAGATGAATAATGCACTCTTTTGCATATACATAAATTGAAATAAGTACGGTAAATGTATGTACATACTAATGGACATAATCCAATTATTAAACGAAATAACAAAAATTTTAAATATTAAACTTTCAATAGTATTTACAACTTTAAATAAATTCGTTTACGACGTTACTTAGTATAACAAATTTATATCATTTGTATCATTAAAAACTTAATTAAATTTTTATTTTTGTTATTTTATCCAATAACTGGGTGACCGTTAACAACTTACATATTGTTGATATTTTGCGAAAGCGAGAGAAAAAGTAGTGCAATGAGTATAATTCAGTAATAAAAAAAAAGAACTATTATGGCGTGGACTCGCTCGCAGCCGATTGGTTGGCGGGAACCGCGTGACCGGCGTGACGCGCTGTATGAGTAGTATGAGCGCCTCTGTCTGAATGCCGGTAGCAAACTACGATTTGCGAAGAGCCGGCTGTGTGTTGTTCAGTTTCAGATTTCACTTAGTTCGCAGTCGCTCGTCTATAGGTGTACGTCGCGTTCGTGCGTTAGACGCGCACTGGCACGACGAAACGTTCCCTGAAAACTGAAAGTGACTGAAAGCCGCTGCTCGTCTCCAATTCTCCACCTCAACGTCCTCGCCGCTCGCCAGTGACGACCGGGTCTCGCGCGTCTGGCGCGACTACGACTGGAGCAATAGGATCAGCGAGTCTCCGTGACAATGGCCGTGGACGATTATTATGACGGTTTCCGCACTTTCTCTTGGCTCGCGGATCTCGTTGGATTACCGATCGACCAGGTGAGACGCCGACGTCGTCTACGAGTGAGGAGCGGTCGGCCGCGTACTTCTGAGCTCCGGCAGATTCCTGGGTGGCAACAGGGATGATATCGATCCTTCGTGCATTTCCACGTTATACATTTTGCGAAAGCAAATTAAAAATTCGTATTTGATAAATTTATATTAGAATGCGACCAGCCTCTCGATTGTTGTCGCGCCTCGATCATGTTTTCAGTCCGATAGTTTGCGATAGAAACGAGATGAGAATAAAAAACGAGTGATGGAGCATTTTAACAAATTATTACATACTTATGAAAGATTTAAGTATTTGAAAAAAAATTTATAGTCGTAGCTGGATGATTAGACAATTAAAGTTTTTGCGAATTGTGTTAATTTGATTGATAATTCTGATAGATGTCATTTCTTCGATACTCGAGTTCGCGGATTTTTTTCTTTTTTTTTTTTATCAAATTTGCCATTTCCGACGAACTTTATAAAAAAAATTGTAGTCTAGTTTTTTCGCGATGAGATTATTCCTCTAGATATAAAAATATAAGCCCATTCGAGAAACTTCACAATTAAATAAAAAACTACTGCGAGAGTAAAAAATCGATTACAACTTGAAAGCTTTGACATTAGACAATTAACTTGACTTGAAAGGAAAATTTACACAACTGTAACTGTGTTATAAATATATGATACGATCCATTTAGCGTCAAGTGTTTCGGATTTGCATCAAATTGTAGCCATAAATCATGTTCAGCAGAACGTTTCATTTTGCAATTGTTGCAAATACAAATTTTTTAAACTTTGAAATAGTCTTTAATTGATTAATTAATTAAATTCGATCTTCTGACTGGGCAATCAAATGTTCCGAAACACTTGGTAGCGCTAAATGAACCGTATCATTATTTATAACGCGGTTATATAAATTTTCCTTTCGAGTCAAGTTAATTGCTTAATGTCAAGGCTTTCAATGCATTAGAATCGAGTTTTTCTTTCCTCGTCGTAGTTTTTTATTTAATTGTGAGATTTTTAATCTAGATATTTGCGTTTTAAATTTGCGTTTTAAATTTGCGCGCGATAAAGTTTAAAACTATATACTATTAGAAATGCTTCCTTTACATGTAATGAAGCTTGTGATATAAACGAAATTAAAATGATTTAATTGATAATTAAGTTACAATAATTACCTAAATGTAAGGATCATGTACATATATTAAATTTGAAAAATACATCAAATTTCGTATATATGTATAACACAATATACTTTTCAGTTATAAATACATTAAATTTAATGTCAAAAAAGTTGAATTTAAATTGTGTAACTTAAAAGTATATTAAATTTCATGAAATTTTTAACAAAGATTCTCTTCTCTACATTTTTTTTTCTACCTTCTCTTCTTAATTAATTGTGAATTATATAAAATACGTCATTCCTCGATCTATTGCAGGAAGAAAGAACGAAAGTGTGGCAATTTGTATGTAGATCTGTTTTCTTATTGCTGTTTGGACTGCATTAAAACTTTTCTTCGAAATTTCAAATGTGTACCTATTTTACTTTTAATCGTTTCTACTAATGTGGAACTTTAACTTTAATCTCGATTTAACTTATTTTTTATCTTTTTCTAATTCAAAATTAGAAAACGTTAAAGAGTAAATTGAATCGAAATTAAAATTAATCTATGTTAATAGAAATAGGCATTTTAGTACCAAAAACTATTCATAATCAGTTATATTTAAAACTATCACAGATTTCATCACTATAAGATTCTTCATCTTAAGATTTCATGAATCAATCAGAGAGTCATATTAACATCTTAAGACATTATTTAAGACGGTTTTAAAATAAGAACGAATTATGAATACCGTCCGTAAAGCAGTATTAGCGTCTTAAAACATTACTTAAGATGATCTTAAAATATGAACGAATTATTAGTACTTGAAGTTAACAGTACGTAGGTATGTGAAGTGAATATATGTTTAAAATTCTCGCGAAAGCGAGAAGGAAAGTTGTAGAGAGTACAGAATGTAGAAATAATAAAACAAATCTAAAGAGTGTATACTAGTTCAGGATAATGATCGTATAACTTTTTCCCTGAAGAAACGTACAAAAGGAAACGTGAAAATTATTATTGAAAGTATTATTATTGAAAGTAATGGAGAAATTATTCACTTTTTCCGCCCTAAGAAAAAAGTTACATGATTGCTTTTTAATTCTACAGAAACACATCTCATAAAAAAATATAGTTCTTTTCTAATTTAATACAGCACATTTATATAAACTTAAGCCATCTTATATATCTTGCGTCGATGACGTAAGCGTCAACATCGGAAGATGCATTCGTCATAACTGCGCAGATATTTCGTTCTGTATCACCCTTATTGTTAGAGTCAAGACAAACAACCGCGAATATTCTGATCATTCGAATTATACGCCTTTCTCTCGGATTTTTCTACGTATGCTCAAACCCCTTGATATCAAATTTTAGTGATCAAATTCATGCGCACCTCGTTTAAATGCATCGATTTAAAAAATTCGAAACTATTTGGCGCTGGTTATCTCATCTTTAGATAAATTGTGATAATTTACCTACTGAATAAACAAAAAAGAATAAAAACATAAGATAGTGAGCTAAAGTTTATCGAAAAGTGGAACAACTTAGCCTTGATCGATCGATCCGACGCGCAAAGTTAAATTGATTGAGAGAGATTAAATTGATTTTATCACTAAAACGATAACAAACAAACTGTTGTTCACTTAAAATACTGTAGATGACTTCAATCAAACTCCGATTAACTTAATTGGCGGTTAATTTAGCCGACAGAATTATTTCCTGCAAATTTTCTAATTATATCATTTATCATTCATAATCTAACTTTCTTCTAAATAAAGCATTAATTATGCTGTTTTACAAAACTGGATATATACATATATATATATATATATAATAAATGCAAAACATATTCATATAGAGATTTTTTATTTTAAAATATTGTAAAAGAACATTAATTTATGAATAATACATACTCTCTGTCCTATAATATAAACAAAAAATTTTGTTTTTAGGCTGATTCATAGTTCGTATTCTTATACATAAAGGTCAAATATCACGAGCGACATTTATTGAAGCATAAGAATTAAATAAAAGAATTAAATATTCCGATTAATATTTATAGGGAAAAAACTAGTTTAATTTTTAATATATGTTGTAATAAGTTAGTTTATTTTTAAAGATTCAATAAACGTTGCTTGTGTTATTTAATCTTTCTAATTATTATTCAGCAATCTCGAGCTAGAAAATTTATATATTATAATTTTTTTATAAAAGATATCTTTTTTTGTTAATATTTTTTGCACTCACTGTATATAAATTTTCACTGAAATATTATTAAGCATCAAAATTATATTGAAAAGATATTTTTCTATTTATTTAATTGTGTTAATATCACTTATCATTGATTAATTATTCTATTATAAGTATTAATACTTATAGTAACTTAATTATTCTATTACAAATATGAATAATAATAACTTAATTTTTAATAATTTAATATTAATGATTACTGTTAATGATTTATTATATTAATAATTTGTACTATTCGATTATACGAAAAGTTTATTTCAAAACTTCTATCTTCTGTAAGTTCCGGACAAAATATTTTATTCAAAAAATAAATTAATAATTGAGTTATTATTATTAGTAAATTATTTTGTTAATATATCAGAATAATTAATGCTTTATCGATATATTTCTAAATTAATCGATGATTAGGTTAAAAATTCAGAATTTGTTGAGTTCCGCTCTCGAACCGTTCTGATAATGAGTTACGACGAATTATCTAAATAATAGTCCTAAGTGTACTAAAATTGGTGCAATTTTGTGGCAAAACATTTACAAATTTGTGAACATCATTCTATGCCATTCTATGGAACTGTTTTAACAATATATTACATTGGAAATATTCGACAGCTATGAATATTTTGTTTCGGAATAAGAAATAAGTCTACGGGCAGTTTTGTTTGAAATGTTTATTGTTTAATTTAAAAAGTCCTTGATTATTTCGTTATTGCGATATAAAAGTTTTTTTTTTAAATTGTAAACATTATCTTGAAAAGGCAAATGTATTGGAGAGAAGCAAGGAATGCATAAAAAAAATTCATGACAGAATACATAATATGATAAGAGAATGCATGGCACAAATAGACAAAAATGTTAATTTATGTGATGATAAGAATATTGCGAATCAAACTGGATTATATATTCCGATTTTGCTAATAAAATTTTACCTTGAGCAAATTGGACGACCGCACCTCTAACTAAACTATCAATTTAAGTTGATTGAAGCGCGATCGAATAAAATGCGTCTGATCTTTATGGAAGTGAAACGTTACGAAATATATAGTGACGTTAGTATTCTCTTTATATTTGTGTCAAACCTTAAGAATGTTCGATAGATCTTTCAAAATAATAAAAAAATATGTAAAAATTAATAAGTTATTCTAAATCACATTTAAAAGTAATACAACAAATTTTTAATGACGGTTTACTATTTAAATCATAAGTTATTTCAATAAGAAAGATTCCTTAATCTCTAGATAGAAATGTATGGAATTATAAAATAAATGTTCTCAAATTTGACAAAAATGTTCTCAATTTTTAATATAAACACTTTATTCAAGATTATTTATGTAAAGTTATATTACGATGCAGAAATTAGCTGTCCAGTAAATGAACAAAATATATATTTGTTCTAAATTTGAAATTAACTGGTGAATTGCAATGAAACTTTGCATAAGTTATTTTGAATACTTAAAGTATTTAAAAAAACATTTAGGAGTTTTCGAGAATTTATTATTCTTTCAATTTCTAACAATAATACATTAAATAAAATAAATAAACTATAAAAATGTATTGTTCAATCAAAACAGAATGTTATGAATACAACTTTCATAAGTATGTATGTGTGTGTGTGTATATATATATATATATATATATATATATATAGTTTTTTAAAAGTATATATTTATTAATATGCTATATATGACGCTATCGAACATCTTTAATGTCGACAATGAGCTTAAAATTAAGGAGAGAATTGAAGGGAAATTCAAACTTCATCAGGGAACGAAATATATAAAGTAATTCGTAAATACGATTTATTTGTTCAAGAGGTACAGTTTTTTATACTTATCAAACGAATCTGGAGATGTAAAATACGATAAAAGAGATAAATAACTGATCTTGAGAATACAGATCTTGAGAAAAGGAAAAAAAATTTCGATATTTGATTCGATTCGATTTTTTTTAAAGTAATTATCTTGAGATGTAAGATAAACAATCATTGAAATAATAAAAGCTCTAACAAATCAATAAAATGAAACGCAGACCAAACGAGAATTAATGCAGATATCGGAGCGCAGTATCTAGATATTTATTGTTAAATGTTACATAAATATCGCAATCGTAAACATTTCAATTATGTTATGGATTTAGTTTTCTTCAGTAGAAGAAAACTCGAATATTGTGTGGATCTTATATATGTTTGTATACTTATGTGTTTTATTTACTTAAATATTTTCTGTATTCTCTTTAAGTTTTTTTCTAATTTAATATTAATTTCTATATTTTTTTTAAACTGAAGAGGATCAAATTATAGTTAAAATATTTGCGATTGCGATTTAAATAATATTCTAACAAAAAAATTTCTAAACATTGTGCTCGTCTGCGATGACAGCTCTATATTTTTTAAATTTCTTTTTTTGTTGATCTTCAGAAAAATTTAAAAGAATTAATCACAAGATTAGTGATTGCGAATTAACCATGATTTTCATAATGTGTGCGTGGGCATGAGCATAAGCGTGAGCGTGAGTGGGAGGGAGAGAGAGAGAAAGAAAAAGAGAGAGAGAGAGAGAGAGAGAGCGATCAATTCTATATAAAAAAATATTTCTTAACCTATTGCTACTTATTATGTTCTTCACTTGTTATAATTTATTAAAAGCGAAAGAAATCTAATCGGCATTGATAATTTATTCTTATTTTAAGATTTATATTAAGTAATGTATGGGCTTATGGGCTTTCTACAATAAGCTATTATTTAAGTCTTAAATCATAAAACATTAACCAATCACAGTCGAATGTGAGAAGAAAAATCGATTATAATTGGTTAATTTCATATAGAAGAAGCTTAAGACATTACTCAAAGCTTAGGTAATGACTTATTGAAGAAAGCCTATTAAAGATAATATGACTTGTGATTATAACATCTTAAGATGGTCTTAAATATAAGGATCGATTATGAATATCGAGCTAAATTTGTTATTAAATATAGTATTTTAAGCAGACGCAACAGGTAATAGATTTATTATACTGTGTTGCATAATTTTTACGAATCGCCTAGCATCGCCAAAAGTCGTAAGTAAAAATAGAAGATAGATGTGGAATTATATTATCTTTTTGCTACAAGAAAACAGTAACAATACTATTAAATTGTAACAAATTCATAACAAGCGGTCAGATTTTATGATGCGCTCTTTAAGAGAATGATCGTGCGCGCCACTAGTTTCTCTATTTTTAGCGAAATCCTTATCGTGCTATTATTAGCGATGCTGCTACTAGCAGAAAACGAGATCAGTTATTTAAATAGATATGTGCTTAAAAATAACGTGATTAGAAAAAAAAAGGTGAATAGAAGGATAATTTCTATTTCTATTTATAACAATTTCTATTTGTAACAACAAAAATATAAATGTCTTTAAAAGTCTTTTGAAAAGATAAACCTTGAAGAATAAACCTAACGTTGATTGTATTTTATCATTATGCTTCATTATATTATATGTATACTAATGAATACAAATTGTCGATAATTTGTGTCCACTGGTATAATATATTTAATGATAATTTTTTTGTAAGATACATGTTATCTTATACGTAATTTTTTACGACTTCTTACAATATATATTATTGATTATTTAAATTATACAATGATGAAAAAAATGTTTGTAATTTCTAAATATTCCATGTATCAAAAATATCTGCCACATAAATATTACTTTGATATGTCAGTTTTTTTTATGATTTTAATGGCCAATAATGTACCTTTTTTTATGATACTTTAAGATACTTTAAGTTTTATATGCATACACATATACATATGTACACACACACACACACACACACACACACACACACACACACACACACACACAACACACACACACACAAACACACACACACACACACACACACACAAACATACACACATCAATTTTAATTTATTATTTTAACTTTATCATACAACATCTTAAACAAATCATATAAAAAGAGTTATATAAGCAACTTAAAACAAAATTATGAAATTTTTATTGTTTTCGAAGAAATTACAAAATTCTTCATTTTCTATTGGGTTGTCCGGAAAGTTCGTGCCGCAAAAGATTTAAGTTTAATAAATGTATACTAAAATTTAAATCTTTTGCGTTTCAATTTTCCTTCAAAACCGGCACGAACTTTCCAGACAACCTAATACTTCTTTCAGTTTCATATAGACTTCATTAGTTTAAAATGAAATTTACATTTCATATTTTCATAAAAATAATAAAATTAGTTTCCATTAGAAAAAAAAATAATATACCTGATTTTACAAATAAATCTGTGAACAGCAAAATACACCGGGAATATTTATTCCAATTTAATACGATGAGTTGAGTAACCACTAATGCAAAGATCAATGACCTCCTCATTCGCGTATCACGACGTTGTTTGCGAAGTCGAATGAATCTAGCACCTACATTAAGTATATATTTATATATATATATATTAGGAAAAAAGGAGCTTAAGAGACATTTCTTGGAAAGTGTTTTCTTGTGATAGTGCAAAAAAATAATAAACATCTCTCAAAACAAATACAAATATCTTGCACTTGGTATTTTTTGCATACAAGACATAATTTAATAATATTACAATGGACGCGATTCAAATAAAATTCACACTTCTGTTTATTGTATTATATGATAAATGATTAAGCAAGAG
>Ga0157364_1002603_pt1 | contig 16937 bp, 16 predicted proteins | sample AttsexASBM2_FD_111476 | JGI IMG/M metagenome (GOLD analysis project Ga0157364, IMG submission 111476) | Fungus gardens microbial communities from leaf cutter ant in Ribeirão Preto, State of São Paulo, Brazil - Atta sexdens ASBM2 | ecosystem: Host-associated > Fungi > Mycelium > Unclassified ... | reverse complement strand
ATTTATTCGAATCGCTGCAACCAAAGTATTAATATCTCGAAAAAATTTATTTACATTGTCTGTATATATATATATATATATATATATATATATATATATATAAATATATATATATATATATATATATATATATATATAAATATATATATATATATATATATATATTTATATAAATACATCAAAAGAATTAGAGCAGGCGTTAACGAAGCGTATTCAACCGTAATCCACACTCAGAGCGCTTAGACCTTTCTTCTTAATCGCCTCACCTACGGCGCGTTCTAGGAAGTCTTCCGGCTGATCACACTCGTATACTTTATCCGCATCCAACGCATTGCATCGCCCCGTTTCTACATTACTGTAGACCGCCCCGTAAGGAAAGTCCTCGAGTTCATACATACATTTGGACGAAAAGGAACAATCAACACCTATGCATTTACAGTAATGAGGTTGAAGAGGGAGCTCGGCCGACTGGACTAAGCCGTGATTACGGATCGCCATCGTCACCGCTGTGTCCTCCATGTCGTTCCCTATGTATGACATATGAAAGCTGGAATCAATAGACTCTTCCTCCAAAGGAATCCCCCATCCATCAGGTGGATGTATCATTTTGTAGTAAGCCAAAACTTCATTGATGCTATTATCCATGGATCCCTCCTTTTCTTGGAAAGCTTGCCATAACTTTAGCTTCTCTTCGATCTGTATTTGATATATAATTTCGTCGTAATCAAGATTTCCCACGTTGCTAGCTGGTGTTTCCGTACTCGTGTGCTGTTCCTAGAAGAATAATTAGCTGTGTTTAGCAGAATGTTTATTTTACAATTGTCAGAAGTTTTCTGAAGTATGCGCTAATTAGATTGTACTTTTAAATCTGGAGAAATCTCCTTGTGAAGAAAATTTCTAATAGTTACAGAATAAACATTTTGCTGAATGCGGTCAGTTTCTTATAGCAAATCATGATATATAATCGATAACTATTTCTCAGAGGCTGTGTTCATTGATGGTACTGAAAATCTGTAATTTATGTGCATATAGATTTTCAGCACTGGCACGAATATCGAAACATAATAGCAAATTCAATTGATACTAGTGCACATTGGTGAATATTAAAACCATTGAACATTGATTTAATATGAATATAAAAGTGAATGCAAGTATTTCTAATTATAAAATATATATTTTAGCTAACAGCACAATAAAGTATATTAAGGTTTTCACTGTTTAACTTGTTTCTACATTTATATTAAGCACATATCTTTACATTAATTTGTGTATAACGATTTTAATGTGTGCACTAAGTGTGTTCAATCGAATTTGCTATATGTTAATAAAAACACAATTTGCGATATACTAGATATGAAAAATACTATAATATTTGTTTCCACTAATATAAATTAACTTTAATTTCAGTTCAACTTATTTTTAAATATATAACATTAATATCAATAATAATAATAAACACAAAATATGTGCATATGAATTTATTAAGTTCTCAATATAACCAATGATGATAGTTAATAGAATTTTGTTTTAAATTCTTACTCTTCATTTTTTTCTAGTTTTAAAAATTACAAAAAGATGGAGAATAAATTGAATTATTTAATAGTTAATCTATATTAGTAGAAAGGAGCATAAAATCTGTTTCATCAATGTAGGTAGATTAGCATTAATCTCTGATTAATTTACTCTTTATCTTTTTCTTAGAATTAGAAGAAGACGAAAAGTAAATAAAATCAAAATTAAAGTTAATTAATACATTGGTAATGGATGTAAATGTAGAGGAATATAAATAAAATAATACTGTAAAGTTACAGTCTGTTGACAAACATTTGACAACAAATCAAATTACTTCAGCAATTATCAATTAAGGTTGTAAATTAACTCATGTAACGTGAATATCAATGAAACCAAATTACCGTGTCCGAACAAGCCTCGTTGGCTTTGGACAATTGCGTGCAGTGTCGCTTAGCCGGGAAGAAGGCGCACTCGTGCTCGTCCGCATCCGAATCTTCGTCGTCGCTCGCTACTATCTCTACCGCGCTACGCCAGAGCTTCTTCCTTGTACGTTCCTTGCTGCTGGCACCCGAGAAGGGCGGAAGAAGCAGTATCTCATGCTCATCCATGTCCGCGCGCAACCCTTCGACATTCGATTCCACGACGTCGGTCGTCCCGTCGTTCTTGCGAGTCTCCGCCAGGGCGTCCCTTCCTGGTGGGGCGTTCGCGCCCCGTCGACGACTTTTCTTTCTCCTTTACCCTACTCCTTCTTCTTCCTTTCGCTTCTTAACGTTAGCTCAACGAGGGTGTCAAAAATGATCGGAGAACTTGACTTGATCCCGTCGATGATGATGATTATTATTTACAGCGAGAAGGGAGCTGGCGGAGCGCGCGAGATATCGAGGAATCACGAATGACGATGATGGCGTCGCGACTTCCGTCGTCGACTTGGAGAACCGTAGATTGTGCCCACCGTCAATGTACAACCGCCGTACGACGATCGCGGATGTCGGAGCCCGGACGACGCGACTCCGAGGCCGAGGGTTCGCGTATCATCAGCGGGGAGGCTCGGCGTTTGACAGCTTCAAGATGGTGACCCACCACCGCGATCAGTTGAATGCAAAGAGGATGTAAAACTTGTACGTGGCGAGCCGCGGAGGCAGTATGGAATGCCTAGGAAAATTCGCAATTTGCACGCGGAGAATATTATGGACGGTCCTTTGTATCTCAACGCGGAATGTCACTCGGTTGACGCGCTCTTGAATCACCGCGTGTCGAAGCGAGTTCCAAGATGGCGGCGAACATGTGTTCACTCACGTAGTCGGCGGAGACGACCAGAGACGACTCACCTGACACGACCGTCTGTCAAGGGAGCGATACTCGTTGGCGTGGCTCTCCCGATTCGGGATTTCCTCCCCTTTTTTTTAAACGTTCACCCTCTGGAAATTAAGTAGCGAGTATTATGGCGATTTGCGGCGAATACATCCGCAGCCAGTTCCCGACGATAGACGACGACCTGTATCAATACGTGCAAGGTATGTTCCTATGCCGCGGAATAACCTATGCGGCCAGATTCGTGGTTTGATATCCGGTGAACTCAGCTTTGATATGCGTATCATTCTGCACGCAGGTATCCTGGACAGCTCCAAGGATGACTTTGAGGACGGCGACGAGGTGTACGAGGCGATTGGGCAGGTTTTGCACGAAGTCGAGGACAAATCAGAAAACGAGGTTAGGTCTGTAAATGTGTTCGCATTTGTCACTCTAATATTAAATTCGATCACTCGCATTACATTAGATTAACAACTGAAAACTGCTATACATGGAATTAGCATAGTTAAGTTGTAAAAACATACAAATATTTTTAACGATTAAAAATCCAATGATATTGTCAAATTATTTAATGTCAAATTTCATTGTCAAAGTGGATTATATTATATGCCACTACAGATATTTTATGTCAGTTTATGTAATACTTTGGATACTAAAGATATGTATGCGAATTGTTTGAATATTAATTGAATCAAATAAGATTCGAATGGTAAAAATGATTTTATATCACATTGCTTTTCTGACATAGAAATTTCTTTATTATATATATTAAAATTCAACCTAACAATAATTATTAATTACAAATCATGTTTCAATGATATAATTCGATCTTGATTCACACATCTTTTAGATATTTTATATAAAGCAGTCTTTAATTCTAATCCAGTGTAGTGCGAGTGAACTGAATTACTGAATTTATCACAATTAACATTAATCAACAATATTGTTCTTATATTTGAAAGTCTTAAATCATGTTTTTCTTCATTTGCTGTATTAAAAAAGATTGTAAGATTTATTGCTTTTTGGTAATAGATTCATTATATTTTATTCTCTGTTCACAGGCAAATATGCGTGAGGCTATTAGAAATATTGAAAGGTAATTCAAATAATGATGATGACATAGATAGGAGAAAAAACGGCGTTAACAAAGTATTAAATGCTCCGGTGCACTTGGGCTCGTTGGCTGCTACCTTAGAGGCACAAGTCGAGCAGATTAAAAGTATATGGGTTACAACTAGGGACGATGTAATGGTAATGTATAGTTGTATTTCATTTATTTTAAAGAATATATCATGCTACTTGTATAAATTTCTCATTTTTTATTGTATTTTATTCTATTTGTATATTACTGGGTGCTTTCCATTTAGTGAGAAACGAAATTTCATACCAAAAGAAATCCAAAGAAAAAAATTGTAACCGAAATTAAATGTAAAATTAATAAGTGACACAAGTTGACACAAGTGACACAAGTGACATCATCTTTGTTATTTAATGATTAATAAAAAAATTATATTAAAAATGACATAAATTGACACAGTCATTTTGTCATTTTTAATATAATTTTTTTATTAATCATTAAATAACAAAGATGTCACTTGTGTCAACTTGTGTCACTTATTAATTTTACATTTAATTTCGGTTACAATTTTTTTCTTTGGATTTCTTTTGGTACGAAATTTCGTTTCTCAAGTTTCCAAAATAAAAAGGAGGGCAGAGTTCTCTCTTAAAATATCTTGTTAAAAAACTTTTTTGATAATATACTCGTAATAAAAATGTTGAAAAATGAGCCTGAATTTTTTCATATTTAAAAAAAATTTTTGTAACAATAAAAGAACTTGAACTGAATGGAAGAAAAATGAATTGCAAACGGAGGATTATTTCTAGACATTATTTGTATGTTAATATTGCTTATTATTGTGACAGAAAGTAGATGCTAAGAAGCTGGAGAAAGCCGAGGCCAAGTTACAACAGAAACAGGAAAAACGAATCGTAAATGAACAAGGATCGGCTTCCCGTATTAACACTGCCAATAATGCGGCTGAAAGCGCCGCCAGTGCCAGTCAAATGACAAGTAAGAAAGATAGTCGGATGGAGACAAAAGGTGGGGTGAATAAAACCCAGGATATCAGAATAGAGAACTTCGATGTCGCTTATGGCGATAGAGTCTTGTTGCAAGCTGCTGACTTGACGCTTGCATTTGGCAGACGATACGGTCTGATTGGTAGAAACGGACTTGGCAAAACCACTTTGCTTCGAATGATATCAAGGTATTATGGCGATATGTCATTACTAGTCGTTTCCCAGCAAACAAGCAGATATTAAATACATTAAAAACGTTAAAAATTCATTTTAATGTCAAATAACTTCAGCTTATTTTCTGGGAAATGATATCTCTAATTATTGCATATTAGTCCCGATTGATTTTAGCAAGCAGCTGAGAATACCATCGCACGTGCGAGTGTTGCACGTCGAACAGGAAGTAGCCGGCGACGACACGTCCGCGCTCGAGTCCGTTCTGGAATGTGATTACGAACGGAGCACGTTACTCAGTCAAGAGGCGAAACTGCAAGCAGCGATAGAAAAGGACGGTTCCAAGACGGGCGATGCGTTAGGTGAGGAATTGGCTCGGGTATATGAGGCGATGCAGTTAGCTGAAGTCGACAAGGCGCCTGCTAGAGCAAGTGCGATCCTATCAGGACTTGGATTTTCCGTTGAAAAGCAGTCCTGGCCGACCAAAGCATTTTCTGGTGGCTGGCGGATGAGACTCGCTCTCGCGAGGGCACTATTCTCTAAGCCAGATCTGTTGCTACTTGACGAACCGACGAACATGCTTGATATCAAAGCAATATTATGGTTAGAAAAATATCTGCAAACGTGGCCGAAAACGTTACTTGTGGTGTCGCACGACCGAAAATTTTTAGATACTGTGAGTATGATATATTTATCTAAGAGATATATGTTAATAATAGAATTCTTCGCAAAATGAAATTTTATTCTTTTGTCAGCAAAGGTCTTCGAAAAAAACAGCAAATTTTTTTGTTATTGTTCCAGATTACATTAAAAAATCTGGGGTCAAATTTTTAATTAGTTTCTATCATCATAGAAGTCAGATTATATTTTATTTATTTTTTACAAATTTAAATTATCTATCAGAATTCACAATCAAATATCAATGGTTTAAAGATATGTTGTCGGTGAAAGATGCCTTCATTAAAAAAAAATTTTTTTTAAAGTTAATTAATGTAACGATTAAATTTTTTTACTATAAATGTACATACTTATCTTTACCACTTCAATAGGTACCCACCGATATCCTGTATTTGCGTGGACAAAAAATAGAGCCGTATCGTGGCAATTATGAGCAATTTGTGAAAACGAAAGGCGAACGCGAGAGAAATCAACAACGAGAGTACGAGGCTCAACAAGCGAAGAGAGCGCATGTACAAGAATTTATCGATAGATTTAGATACAATGCGAATCGCGCGTCTAGTGTACAAAGCAAGATAAAGATGTTAGAGAAATTGTAAGTCTAACGATTTGATCGCACTGATAATTTGTTAGTCTACATAATTTATCTTACATTTTTTTTGTTTGTTATTCAACAGACCTGAATTAAAGCCAATGGAGAAGGAGAGCGAAGTGACTCTCAATTTCCCCGACGTCGAACCGCTAAGTCCGCCGATATTGCAACTCAATGAAGTCTCATACAGTTACAATGGGACCGACATGGTGTTTAGCAATGTGAATCTTACTGCCAGTTTGCAATCGCGCATTTGTATCGTCGGAGAGAACGGTGCTGGTAAAACTACTCTCTTGAAAATTATCACAGGCGCGTTGAGCCCGTCGCGAGGTACGGTGCATGTACATCGAAATCTGAAATTTGGATATTTCAGTCAGCACCACGTCGATCAACTGGACATGCGTGTTTGTCCTGTTGAATTGCTACAAATACATTTTCCCGGTACGTATTCGCGATACAAAACAGATACGAGACCCATTTATCCAAAGAAATTTATCACTATATTCGTTCTGGTAGGTAAACCAATTGAGGAATATAGGCGAATGCTTGGAAGTTTCGGTATAAGCGGTAATTTAGCTTTACAAGTCATAAATTCTCTTTCGGGAGGGCAGAAGTCGAGGGTAGCGTTTGCCTTGATGTGTGCCGCAATGCCGAATTTCCTAGTACTTGATGAACCTACGAATCATCTCGATATCGAATCAATTGAAGCGTTAGGTAAAGCTCTCAACAACTGCCAAGTGAGTATCACTATTTTTTATTGAGGACTGTCAATAAAATTCAATTTCAAAATCCTTCATTTCACATATCTGCAATTGTGTATGTATAGTTCAATCAATATTTTATTATTGCAGGCTGGTGTGATATTGGTGTCGCACGACGAACGTTTAATCCAAATGGTTTGTACAGAATTGTGGGTTTGCGGAGAAGGATCAGTTCGCTGTATCGAAGAAGGTTTTGATGAATATCGCAGGATTATTGAAAAGGAGCTTGAATTATAATAAGTTAAGTTTTGTCTAATGTGATATTAATATCATCTTATGTTGTTCCATGGGTTTCTTTCACCAATCTCGGTTAAGTTAATCGATGGTTACATGGATTCATTTAGAATGAGTTTCACAACTATTCTCATTATTACTCATTATTACTTAAAATAAATTAAACCTTGGTTAAAAGTTTACTATGAGTTGTGAAACTGGGCCTAAATGAACCCCACGTAACTGTCGGTTAACTTAACCAAGATTGGTGGACAAAGATATACACACAACACACAAGTAATGCATTATATGACGAAAGTTTTGAAGGAATATCCCCTTTAATTAACTAAAATTGTATCACGCGGCTATTATTTACTTTCTTTCGAGACATTTCGCCAAAGGTATCTTATTTATTTTTTTAAATACTTTTTCCCCGAAACAAATATAGACAATTATGCACACGATTTATTTATTAATTTACGCGTCTCTTTTTTTTTGATAACTACAGAATGTTACTCTCAAACAAGAATTTATCATTACAAACATATTTGTATTTATCGTTCTTAAAAATGCATTGTATTAAAATAAACCGTTCGACTATGACAGTTGATATGCAATAGAATTTGAAGATTTACACATTTAATATTACCATTATAAAGAAAATAATAAAAGATATTGTTAGATAAAAGTATGTTCTATTTCATTTGAGAATATATCTGGTACCATATATCCTGCATGTATATATAAAGATTGTATTTTTATTATACAATATTAATATACAATATTCTTAAGTCAACGAATTGCTGCTATTTGTGTATGTATGTGCAATCGTTTATTAGTATTGAAAAATAAGTTGCATGTTTATATATTTTGGCCTTTGTTAATGTCTAAATAACTATCAATGACCGATGAATCGTCATACATCGATATAATGCATACGATGTTCTGAATTAATAATTTTGATCTGATATTTATTAAGTTTACAAAGATAAAAATAGGAAAAATATAATACATTAAGAGAAATAAATGAGTATGTTGTTTTTAGAATGAAAATAAATGTGCCTTCCGCTTAAATCTCTTTTATAGATTTTTGTAAGATTATAACAGACTTAAAATTAATAATTCTTTTTATATATATATACACACATGTACATATATATAAAATATATTTTTTTTATATACATATATATGTATATATATGTGTGTAATTATAATCTATATTAAATATATTCTTTCTTCTAAGATAAACTGTACAGAAAATATTGTCTAAAAACGCTTTATTGTATAACTGGGTTCGCGAATTCGGAATCTCTTTCTCTCAAACTTTTTATACTCTGCCGATTCATTCCTTTTCACGCTCACTTAATATTTTATTTTATTGTGGCAGCATCAAGAAGTGTTTAAACAATAATCAATGCACGAAGCAATGATTTAAGTATGCACAGATTTTAATATGCCAAAGAAGTCGCATTGTGTTGCCACTGTTTACTCCCAGACGAAGTATTTAACGAATGCAGTGTGCTAGGAGTAGAAGACGGTTGAAGTGGAGGAGCTGGTGCTTGTTGTTTTGCTGCTGTAATTTTTGAAATGTTACGATTACTTTTCGAATGAAATATACAAATTTATAAATTCCATTATGAATATCCATAAAAGTGCAATTAGCAGCATGCAATTTAATTTATACATATATATTCATGCCTGATTTTAAACAAATATGAGCTGTTTGTGTCATACGCGTTTAGTGTCTTCATGTTTATATTGTTCTGGAGATAGAGAAGCAGCATCAACGGAAGTTAATGCTTTAAAAGAAACCTTGAAAAACAATATCATAAACAAACAATGTGTATGATGCATCATGTTTTGTATATTTATTAAAATATGCGTATGAGTTATATATGCATCCCGCGAGGGATTGTAGTAATAAATTTTGGCAACATGCACTTATTCAGGATACGATTAAAGGATACGGGTATGGATGGGCGTAGAAAGCACCGTTTGTTTAGTTTTATAACTAAAAGAAAAATGTATAAAACTCTCATCATTATCTCAAGCGTCAAGTGCTATCGAAATAAGTCAAAGAATATTTTGGGCCGAGTATTCTTACCATTCCTGCTACTATAAACCTTGATGAAGCCCCTGAAGGGTTCCGGCGGCGGAAAACTCGACACGGTATGAAACATATCAGCAAATCGTGTTTCCAGATCGACAGAAGCTTGAGCGCCGCCATTGCGAACCGACAGACTTCTAGTAGGAGGCGTCGGTGGCGGTGGCGGCGGCGGTGCCAATCTCTGATGCGTGAGTGCGGGACGATGAGGAAGCGGTGGTGGTGGTGGCGGTATACATGGTGCGGTCACCGTGATCCTCGATGGTGGCGGCGGCGCCGCTCTCATGGCTGTCACGGGCAATGTGTGCGACCGCGAGGCTGGTGGTGCTGGCGGCGATGGTGGTCTCGTCATAGGCACGATCGCTCGCGAGATCGGCGGTGACGGTGGCCTCGTCACGGGAGGCCTGAGAATTCGATTCGCGGGTCTCGTGGGTTGTGGCGTGGTGGCCTCATTCAAACAATCCTGTGACTGGTGCAGAGAAGGTGTTGTTGGCACCAGGACCGGTGGAGATCGCGGTAATCGCATGCTTTGTGCTCTCGCCACGCTTGCGCTACTCGTTAAATTCAGCTTTTTAGGCGGCGGCGACGGTTTGTGCAAGGTGGCAGACGACGCTAGTTTAGGCACAATGGTTGATTTCCCGAATCCTCTGGGCGTGACTTCCGGAGTGCTCGTCGCAGAATCGGTGCTGCTTTGTCCCTGTGCGAGATTAAACATTTTTACAGATATATGCACGATATATGTGAGGACCAATTAAGCAGGTCGTTTTCTACCTGATTGAATAACTGTGGTTTCTGCGCGGCTGGTGGCGGAATTGGTGGCGGGCCACGTTTTACATTGTGGGACGACCCGGATGACGAGTGAAGAAAACTAGAATTATTTACATTTTGTCTCTCTTTCTCAGTCATGTGTCCTCTCAGTCCTGTAGGTTTTAATTTTGGCATACCACCCGCGAATAAACCACCAAGTGACATGGGCCCACCATTAGAATTAGAACTGCTGCTGCTGATTACATTAGAACTATTAGTTCTACTATTGTTATTGCTTAACGAAGAGCTCGATGATTCGCCTTTTATTCTCCCTGCGAAACAAATATTTCTCATTATAGTTCCTGACTTTTCACAACAATCGCTTTATCTATTTTTGCTTTTGAATTTAATATTTGTATGCCTATTTGTAGACCTAAGGTGCTTTTTAGCAAGAAATAGACGACACTATGTAATATAACACAGTGAAATATCCTTATTGTTTGCCAATGTTAAATGAAGATGAAATAATTTGCTGCATTACTCTGACTGCTTTCCTTTTGGAAACATAGTCGACACAAACATCAATTAATCTATCCTTCTTAGTATTCAATGAATCCTTCTTTGGTATTCAATGAATAACAAATAAAATGACGCTTACATCAACTGTGTCTCTTAAAAGGAAAGCAGTCAGTGTGAAACAGTGAATCATTTCATCTTTATTATAACACTGACAAACAACAATTATTAATTTTACTGTGTCTTTTATTGGAAAACTCAAGATGCGAATAAGTGATAGATAAGTTTGAGCAAATTCTTGTGTCATATATATGAAAAACAATTAAAATTATATTGTATGTGCAATTACATGTATTGCCAGGGACTTTCCATAAATGACACAGTAGTCGATCATTGTCTACTTACTCTTGCTGATATTTATAGTTGATTTTTATATTTAAGACTGTCTTGAGTAGTTTCAAATCGTGAAATCATAGAATGCATAGAAACATCTTTAGAGACATGACTTTTATTACTTAAGACTTGAAATAAACTATGGATGTTGGCCACAAAATTATATTAACCTCTTAAACTATCTTAAAACATTACTTAAGATAATCTTACAATAAGAATTGACAATGAATATCATCCAGAGAGCTGTATTAGCATCTTAAGACATTATTTAAGATAGTCTTAAAATTAGCAGCTTAAATGTCTTAAGATGCTAATACAATCTTCTGATTAGCTTATGATATCAGAAGACTGCACTTAAGACAGTCTTAAATATAAGAATCAATTATGAATGCTATTCTATAAAGTTATGAACGTCTTTAGTGTAGTATATAATTTAGTATATAATTTAATTCCAATAATTTACCAGAGATTGCAGGTGCGCTCTTATCCACGGTAACAGTCTTCTTCAGAGTTTTGCCTGCCCTTATAGACTGCAGTAATAAACCTCTGTTATCGCCCATCGGCGGGCCAGCAGAAGCGCCAGCCTGCGGAGGCGGTGGCGGTGGTGGCACAGACATTCTTGCTATCCTCCTGCAAAAAACAACCAAAAATGTAACACTGATTTCACTTTAATACAGGAAAGAGAAAAAGGGACGAATATAAAATACAGATTTGTCAACGGGAAAGTGCAAACATATCGCGATACGACAGATATACATCTATGAAATCTATCTCTAATTTGACGGCTATTATTTACGGTTTACGATTTCGGTTCGTTCCACCGAGATGTGTCATTCGCTGGGGGGTGGGGGAGAGCCGGGGGAGGGAGGAGGGATCGCCCGTTTCCGTATTCGGAGCGCAGGTAGAGAAGATGATCCAGGAGTCAACGGAGCCCTCCCCCCAGGGGGGTCGCGCGGGCGACCGGTGCGGACCCCCGCTGATGAATCCCTCGGGTCCACGGATTAGATTTTTCTCACGGCGAGCTCACACGCGTACGCGCGTGCGGAAGAGAACTGAGAAGAGGGCTGTGTTCCTCTTCACGCGGGCACACACCTCGGCAGCCGCTTTTTATCTTTACTGCTGCTCTCTACGCGACGTCAAGAGCGCGATCCGCGCGGACGGACGGACGTTACGGGATGCGAGCGATTACCGGATTAGACGGCGGTCGTTGATGCGTTCACGTCCGGAGGAAGGACCCGCGGCCGATGGTACTCATGATTAAAAAAGGGGGCCTGGCTGGCTGGATCCGCGCCTATACGTTCCGCGGCTGTGCGACACGGCGACGTAGATCATGGCGTCATCAAGGATCCATCGAGGTTGGGGGCAGTTGGGGGTTCGCCGTTCGGCTCCGCGCGCGCCCGCCCGTCCGTTTTCCAGCTGACTTCCAGAGCCCTCTTTACGTAGATAAAAACGAAAACGTCTTTTCTCCCGAAAAACTGATATTATTATTTATCATAGCACTTAGGAAGTTACTTCGAAGACAAAATATTTTTTGAGGTCGTAAGTAATCCAAATATAATATGACTGAAATGTTTCAAGCTTGTTTAATTAATTATTTAAAATATTAGTGCCTATCTAAAAATAACCTAAAAAGTTTAAAAAAAGTTTCCGTTCTGTAAAAAATAATTATTTTGTATTAATTTTTTAAAAAATAGAATAGAGTTTTGTTAATATTATTCTCAAATATTATTTTATAAAATTAATTGTCTTACCACTTTGGAGACAAAACATTTTTTTAAATAATTCAAATATATATATGATTAGAATTATTAGAATATTTCAAGCTTGTCTCGTTAAAAATATTAGTGCCAATCTAAAAATAATCTAAAAAAATATTTTAAACTTCTATATAAAATAATATTTACTTTATGTTAATTTTTTAGAATAGAAGAAAATCTTTTTGTTATATTAATCAAGTCTTAAAAAATTAATCATTCTATTAGATGGAGCCTATGACTCTAGGATCACCGATGAATAGTCCTGTCCAAAGTCCTGGTAGTCCAGGAAATTCTTCCTCGTATTTGCCAAGTTTTCTCTTGGGTGACACTAACACTGTGAGAAGTATATTTTATTATTAATTTGAAAAATACAAATCTGCACTGCTAACATCTCTCTTTAAAAATTCCAGCCTGCAAAGATCAACATAATAAGTCCTCAAGATAATCCACGCCATTTGAATCTAACCAATACCAGTGTGATGTCACCAGTTTCCTATGGTTCTCCGGATTACCGATCTAATCGTCAGAAGGCAGTGTTTGGATCTACAACTCCTAGCACGCCACAAATAAGCACAAAAAACCATACCGGAGGACCGCCAACGCGAGGACTATTCGATACTCTGGAAGTCACGCACATATCATCACCTATGGCAGTCACAAATCCAGCTATCACAGCCACACCTATAAATCAGTCCAAACTCATGATGAGTACTTTAACCAGTCCACTGATATTTCCAGATAGTTCGTTCAATCTGAGCACAAGCGAATCGCAAAGTCTACTGCAATGGGTAACAGTTTTCGGTTTCTTACCCATCGATGTCAATGCCGTTCTATCTCACATCTCCAGCAGAGTTCGTATAGTGGATAAACATCCAGCTCCACAACCCCAAAGCAATTGGATACATTTAAAGTGTGCGTCAGAACAGGAAGCGCAAAAGGCTCTCATGTGCAATGGTAGTATCGTTTCGGGCACAATTATGATTGGTGTCATACCATGTACAGATGAGGGCGTCGTTCTGGGTTGTGACAAGGAAAATCGTGCCAAGTTAAATGGAAGCATGAGATCGCTTTCAATGGGCAGAATCAGTCAATCCCCCTTTAACTCGTCACCTACCGCGAGACGACGAAAACTGAGATCTTTAGCAGCGGGTTATAATCAACATTTTAGCCCACAAGCCGCGCAGATGCCGGAAAATGTTCCACAGAAGTCGGCCAGTTTAGTTTCAAAAGCAATGGAATATGTGTTCGGTTGGTAGTTGTTTTTTTTTTTAGTAATAATTATACATTGAACTCTTTATATTGAAAATATATTAAAAATTGTAGAAAGGAAACTATGATAAACAATATATTAATCTTTTGGAAGGAAACTTTTAAGCGGAACATTAACTTAAAGATTAAATGAAATTATTATCTATTATCCTAAAAATAAACTTTTCTATAACTTTGAAAATCATTACTATAAGAGCGTCTCTGTGAAGGCTGTTACTTTTTTAAGACTATTGTAATATGCATATTATCACATGTTATATTTGTATCTTTACAATTATACTATCTTGTATAGGCTAATAGCCGGAGTCATATGCAAATCTTAATTTGCGCGTGATATTGCGTGTCTATTTTTAGTAAATATTGCATGTACACGAAGTCTGAAAATACCTCTACCTGTTATGTTAACATTACATTCCGAAAGACAAAAAATAATCGCAATAAGCATTCTTATCTCTTACATTTACATTTACAGTGATTGTAACAACGATGTATCAATTTAATCATTACATTCTTATTATAACAGATTAATGATTCTACACATCATCTTTCTCTCTAATTTGTTATACAAGATTAAAATTCGGATATACTTTCCTACAAAATGAATATAGCAATTTACACAAAATTACATTTAAAGGTCAATTCAAGACATTCATTTATCGTATTTATAAATAAGGTTGAGAACCGCTCTCAGTCTCTGTCTACTATAAAATTATTTTGTATCTTCAATTGTGGCACTACCTAGATCAGTCATCTTGGGATATTTTACTTTTTTCTTGTCTAATTCCTCTTGAGCCCATAGTATCATCTTCAACAGATTATTGAGACGAGGACTGGTAGATTCTCTATGTTCCATTTTCAATATAGCAGCATTCAATTCGCTTGCAATCTATAATGGCACAACAATCAGAAAATAACAAGATCAAGTTAGCAAAAAACGAGGCTTATTGTAGAACGTAAGCAGTAAGCATATCACAGAGAAACTATAAGGCTATAATCTAAGCAGTAACGAATCCAACATGTTGATTTCTTTATGGATCATCTACAATAGAAATAATATTAGATCTGTTCTTTTTAACTCTTCTAAAGTTCTTGCATGATACATCTTCTGTTTCTCTCTATGTTAGAAAGGAAAAGAGGAAAGGTGAACCATGCAAGAAATTTAGCTAAAAAGAACAGGCCTATTATGCAGTAAACCATAAACTGTAAGAAATTTATAGTCAATTATTCTCCTTATATTTAACTGTGATTGATCAATTCCTTCAGAGACTTACTGCATCATATTATCTTTTGCAAAGTTCTTTATTTATATCTTATTGTTCAAGTTTTTTTGTATGCCATGGCCATTGGTAATACTCACTTTCTGTCTGTGTGTGGGATGTAGAAGGTCACTGAAGGGACTCTTATGTGGTTCATCAAAAGCCAATAGTGCCAATGTACGTTCCAACTCACACAATATATTATCATCTGACTCGCCAGCTTCGCTGAGTTGATCCTGAGCGAATTGAAGCGCCTCCTCGACTCTGCCTGTACGTATCAATTCAATCAAGTGCAACTGTTGCAGGTGAAAGTAAAGATATCTGTCGTTGTCCAACAATTCAGGATGCAGCTGATTCACCAAGTCTGTCGCTTCCTGAATATGACCATTCTGTATGGCGTCTCGAATACGGATTCTGTCATCCAGAGAGCTCAGTTCCACCGTCGGACCTACTCCCGACTCCTGTTGGAATTTCTCGGCAGCTTCCTTGAATCCTTCTAATCATCGAAATATTTATTACCTCGACAATTCATTCAGATTACAATAGATTCCAGAATTCATTACCTGTGACTAGATAATTCATGATCATATTGTTCATTGACATTTTTTGTATGTAGGTGTTCTCTTCCAGTTTCGATATCCATTCTTCTTTGAGTAGACTATCCAGTCCTTTCTCTGAGAAATTCATTTTTTTCCAAAGATTCGACTTGACTAATTTCAAAAGTTAACACTTAGAGCATTATGCTCTATCCAATACAATCTTTCGAAAAATCAGCTGATTAACACGAGACGTGGAAGCTCGATCAAAACAAAAGGAAATGTCACTTTTATCACTCCGCGGTAATTCTAAAATCGTTGAACTTCTGGCGAAAAAACGGCGAGAAGCATCGACCGGAAGATAAAGGTGATTTTGCGTGTGCAGTGCAAAGATATTCCGAGCGTTAAGCTTATCTGCTTTGCGAGTAAGAGTAAAATCGAGAATCTCTCAAGAGCACCTTAACGTGTAAAAAAAAAAGGACAGAAACGAAACACTTGTCATTAAACGGAACCGACCAATCATGATTTAGCATCCTCGAAAATTTCTATTCCCATAGCGATAGCGATCGTGATTGGTCTATTCATTTATCATTCAAGCCTTCCCCCTCTCATTGTTATTTCGTGCTGAAGTTGAAATGGTTACCGTGAGAGGATGTTAGTGTATGATTAAACATAGAGATATATTGGGAAAAAGTTCGTGGCGTTTTTCCCGCTAGATGGCATTAAATGCTCAGCAGTCGGCAACTATTAATCACATCGGCAACACTAGACGTGCGTTTAAAAAGACATTTTAACCTTTGTTTTGAGTCGAAAAAGATTGAAATCGGTGAAGTGGATCAAAAGTTATTTTATTTTGAAAATGGAAATAAATAAGGAAAAAATTCGCTACATTTTGCAGTATCACTACGATGAAGGCAAAAATGCTGCACAGGCTTGTGAAAAAATTTGCGCTATTTACGGTGAAGATACTCTATCAAAATCAGCAGCACGGAAATGGTTCGCTCGCTTTCGTGCTGGAAATTTCGATGTGAAAGATGAACCT
>Ga0157364_1002602_pt1 | contig 16938 bp, 18 predicted proteins | sample AttsexASBM2_FD_111476 | JGI IMG/M metagenome (GOLD analysis project Ga0157364, IMG submission 111476) | Fungus gardens microbial communities from leaf cutter ant in Ribeirão Preto, State of São Paulo, Brazil - Atta sexdens ASBM2 | ecosystem: Host-associated > Fungi > Mycelium > Unclassified ... | reverse complement strand
TTAATGGTATATCACTCTCAAACAGACAGTCAAACAGAAAGGATCAATCAAGAAGTGGAAATGTTCTTAAGACATTCTGTCAATTATCAACAGAATGACTGGATAGAATGGCTAACAGCTGCAAAGTTTCAATACAATAACAAAAGGTATGCAGCAATGGAAAGGATACCATTTGAATTAAACTTTGGAAGACACTCTTAGAAAGGGAACCTTGTGGCACAAACAGAATTTCCAAGAATAGAAGAATTCCTGACAGGATTACAAAGAAGCTAGGAAAAAGCTACAAAGTTTATGAAAGAGGCCCAAAAGAATATGAAAAGCAATTCAATAAGAAAAGAAGGAACCTTCAAGGATTAAAGATTGGAAACAACATGTGGCTGGAAAGCAAGAATATTCATTTGAACCGACCCTCAAAAAAGTTGGATCAAAAGAGATATGGACCTTTTAGGATCTCAAAAGATATTGGTCAAGGAACATTTCAGCTAGAACTTCTAGAAGGATGGATAATTCATAATGTATTCAATGAAGACTTACTCATACAATGCAAAGAACTACATTTCAAGAGACAACATGTGAAACCAGCACCTCTACCAACAATTGTTAATGAAGAAGAAGAATATAAAGTTGAAGAAGTATGGAAGCACAGAAAATGAGGCAGAAAAACACAATACTTGGTGTATTGGAAAGGTTATAAGGACAAACATGATCAATAGATTGCAGAATCAAAGTTGCCTCATGCAAAAGAGGTTATTGAAGATTATTGGACAAGATGTTCAAGTCAAAACTTATAAAGAGAGAGGGTAAAATTCCATTTTGACAGTTCAAAACATCACTTGAACTTCAAAAATAAATGCCTTCCCAAATTACAAACAACAACTACATGACCACTCCCACTTCTCCCAACTCTTACATTACTAGAAAACTCAACAATATAGATGAAGCCAAAGTATTCAAGGAGGAACAAGATGATTGGACTAGACTATATCACAAGATGTTAAAGAGAATAGAGGTGATGATTGATGTACAGAAATAAGTGCAGAACATGATGAAGATAGCAGGAGAGGCCAATACAACAACTATAGAGATGGAGGACACAATTTTAAAGATGAGCATTAATAACTGGACCATAAATACTACTAATATCCTAGGAGTGTTAGAGGATTTGCGATACTTAATCCAAAGCAATATGGAGAACTGGATATTTCAAATTCAAAGGATGCTAGCTGATGAATTAGATATGTATAAGGAATGAGGAAATCAATATGTGGATGGCAATATTTGAAAGATCCAGAAGTTGTACAAGAACAAAGAACAAATGAAGAAATTAAACAAGAGAGGAGTAGTAGAAGATGAAGAGATTATTTTAATTAAGCCATACAAGATATCCAAATCCACATCATTGACAACAACATTGAGCTTTATAGATGATAAAGTGAACAATCTTATGAAATACATGAAATTCATACAATTTCCTATACAAACAAGAATATTCCAACTACTCCCATATTACCAGTCACTCAAATCTAGAGGCAAGCAAGATCCAGAATTTTGGAAAGAAGTGGCCATAGCACTGGTCAAGAACAAACATAATACCAAAACATCAAGAAATAGTTATCCTATAATCATATTTCAAAGGAGACCACTATATGAGCCATATTTTATAGCCATCGACAATCAAGGTCAAGTCATAATCAGACCAAACAAGAAAATAGTAGCCACTTATGTGGTAGGAGAACTCAAGATATTAATCTAATTCATAAGGATATAAATGCTGAAAATGGGGTATTGTTACAATTGATACTTTATGAATGGAGTATAAACTAGGGTAAAGGGTAATGATGACATGATTGGCTGCACTAAAGTAGTCTTAGTCAGTGCCTTATGTAGTAGATGCTCTATCCTTGCTTAATTCACATTGTTCTATGACTTGTTTTCACATGTATTATGGATGATTCCCTCATAGCATCCACATATATATAGTGTAGAGATATTTTTGTATTCTTTACACTTTACTACTTATACATTTCCCTTACTTCTTCTCAAGTCTTTGCCTAAGTGCAACCTGAGCTCTAAAGCTAAGGTCATAACACATTCTCATTTTTTTTATCTAAGTCTAATACTGCTAACATTGATTCTTTTGTAAATTTCTCTTTCAATTTCTGAAATATTTTTTCCTGTTTCTCTATCCAATCTCACTTCTGATCTTTCTTTACTAAATCATATCAAGTTCTAGCTATTATTGTGAAATCCTTAATGAACTGCTAATAATAATTAGCTCTTTCTTTATTTTAATTTCCTCTAGTCATATTACTACTTCCAAAAATCCTACTTCTCTTATCTTCCACTTATACTTCTCTGGTTTTACATATAAATTGTTTTTTGCTAATCCTTTTATTACTTCCTCTACTATCTCATCATGCCCTCCTTCTTTTTCTATTTCTACTATTATATCATCAATCAAGCTTATTACTTTTCCAGTATTAATCAAATCTCTAAAAAGATCTTGTTCACCATTGTTTGAAATGTTGCTAAGAAGTTTGTAAGTTCAAAGAATATTACTGTTGGTTTGAACAATTTCTCCAGTGTTATAAATGCTATCTTTCACTCATCTCTCTTTTTTATCTATATATTATTATATTCCTATTATAAAGTCTATCTTTGTAAATATCTTTTTAATGCCTATATTCTTTACAATGTCTGAAATTAATTATAAAGAATAATTATTTTTGATCATCTCTTCATTTAAGTAATAATAGTTTTACATTATATACTTCTTCCTATTTTTCTTTTCTACAAAAAACACTAGTGCTATTTAAGGCAACTTTGAGGATCTAATATATCTCTTTCTCAATTGTTCTAATATAAACTTGTACATCTTTTCCCTCTCCTTCTTAGATAGTAGATATATTTTCCTTTTTCTTAGTATAAATCCCTCTTTCATTTCTATAGCATGATTTTATAGCTTTCTTGTAGACATTGTTTCACTTTGTTTCTTTTCAAAAATATGGATTTACTTGTGAAAACATTCTAGTACCAGTCTTTTTGCTTTTTCCTCTAACTTTATTACTTATTCTTTCTTATCTCAAATTTCCTATTCTTCTGTTATTATCTTTATTTCCATTGTTCTCTTCTTTTTTGGCTTTCTTTTCTATTTTTTATTTTGTTTTTTTTTTCATTTTTCATTTCATTTCTCTTTCTTCTTTTGCTTTTGTCATTCTAGCTTCTCTTGCTTTGGTCTTCACTAAGTATCTTATCATTTTTACTTCTTCCATTCTTCAATTAATCTCAGGATTGTAGTAAACAAGCTATGACATTCCTAAAATTATACTCTACTTTTGTTCTCCAATTACATCAATCTCTATTCTCTTCCTATACCTTGATAATAAATGTTTATCTCTATCATATATTCAATAGATTCTTTTTTATTGAAGATTCCATCTACATTCTTTATATATATATAAGTTTTTCTATTTTTTTCAGTTTGAATTTCTGTTTTCTAGTGAACTCAGAACTCATTACTAGCTTTATTACTCTACTATCCAAAAATGCTTCTACTATTATCCTCTCCTATGTATTGATCCTTTCTAGCTTTATCTTCATAGTAACTTTTCTCAATATGTCTTTATTGTTTAGATTGCAACCAGATATATTTTTTACTATTTTCCTGAGTATTGCAAATTTATTAATATTAAAACCTAATTGAGAATTATTAGGTTCTTCTTCCCATTTAAATTGTTCATTATATTCTGATTGTCCTTATATTCTATTCTCCTTTCTTGATCTATAATTTCTCGTCTTTTACAATTTCATACAAGATGGTCAAATCCTTCATAGCCATAACAGTTTCTCTCTCTGTCCATATCTATTGTACAAGAGTTTCTCTTTATTCTTCTTTTTCTTTTTCCTTGTTCTTATAGGAGATTTCTGACTACTATTGTATTAGTTCTTTCTATTCCTTTCATTAGAATAAATTTTACCAGTGCCCACTATATTTCTTGTCTTCTTGGTTATATTGAAAAAGAGAAAAATTGTGGTCTGAACCTTTTTTAGTTTTTCCCTGTTTCTTCTTGCTTTTGTCCCTAATTTCCATTCTCTTTCTTTTCTCTTAATTTTTCTTTCTCTTTTCTACTTTTTCTCCAGTATCTATCTAGATTAGTAGTATATTTATACTACTATTCAATACTGGTTAGAGATCTTTCTGCCTTTATCAGCTTCCTCTTTATCACTCTATTTATTCTTTTCTTGAATTATTCCACTAATAGTCTTTCTTTATATCCACTCTTTCTGATGGCCCTCCTAAACTCTTGTACAAATTCCTCCATTATCTTCCTTTCTTATTCTAATTTTCTTAATTGCACTACTTTTATTACTTTCTTATCTTCTCCTTTAAATTTCTTTTTTAAGTCTTTCAGAAATTTTTCTATTGTTTCATACTCTAAAATTTCTAAATTTAAATCTTCTAATATATAATATATTCTTTTTCTAAATGTCTACTGATCTCTCTTATATATAAGACAATATCTACTGAATCTGTTCTTCCACTACATCTTCTCTCATTTTCATTCTTAAAAATAGCTTGTATACTATAATAAATCCTGAAACCTTTTCTGTCATTCCATTGAATACTTGTGGCTTTGCTACTTCTGAGCTTGTCTTTGTATTGGGCCTGAACCTTACTACTTCTGCTCCTTATGCTACTAATAATACTTAGATCTACACTTGTATTACCATAAGCTATTTCTGCTGCTGCTAAATTATTTGTTCATAATTGATAGAGTTATATTAACTCATGTTGTATGGTAATAATGATAAAGGTGAGAATAATGATAATAGTAGTAGGAATATAGGTGGTGATGAGATATAAAGAGATAGAGCAGAACTAGTGCTGGTTTCACTCTCAGATTTATATTTACTACTCAACTCAATCTTGGTAAGTGTTAGTGGGCCTTTTTTCTATTCTACATGATACTGTCTACTAACTATCTGCTTCTACCAACTACTACCTTAAGCAAAAAGTAAATAATTTTGATCTAAGAAGACTATTCTATTCTAGACAAAGTCTCAAGAATACTTGCTGTTCTCTTGTATGTACTGATCACAAGAGAACCAATAGCACAGAGTGTCATGAGATGCTTGAACCATAACAATTTTTTATTTTATTTTATTTTATTTTTTCTGGTTGCATAATAATTTTATTTTGATTTTTCTTTCTTTTTTTTTCTTTATGAATGGTAAAGGGGCACATGACATTGAAGTCACATGACATATCACATGATGTGATGTCATAGGCCTAAAAGGTGGTAAAAGGATCTGAAAGATAACGTCAGGGCATATAGAGTACATATAGTAGTCTTGAGGTAGACATGAGGATGGAGCATAGACTATAGGGCAGGTTAGATTATTGGTAGCACAGACCATGACTGTTTTGTATAAATAGGACACTAATTAAGCAGAGGCTCCTTGCTGAGTTCTCTTGTGAATTCCCACATTATACTTCTCCTTTGAGGTTTACTCATCAGTGAGATCATTGGACCTTGAGTGTCTAGTAGTTGCTACAATACAGAGCCAATACTAGAAGAATATAACAAACATGTTCATACTAGATAGTATGATTCTAAAGTATTAGTGGGCTTTAATACAATAAAAATAGCTAAACTTTCTCTATTTAACTAATATATCTCTTCAAATTTTCCTAGCTAAAGATAGTATTGCTTTTGGTTGAGGATAATGAGAGAGTAAGAAATAATAAAAAAAAGACTTTGTATTGAGCAGTTTTAGAAAAAGATATTGAGTTCTAATATTATAACTTAAAAATCTTAGAGTAGATCAATGGAGAGAACTGTTATAACAACCACTCGTCAGAACGGCACTCATAGTTTGCTTACTTCAGCAAAGCTCTTCAATGGACTATCTTGTAGTGGGAATTACAAGAGAACTTGACAAGGAGCCCTCACTATATTATCCACTATATATATACATAGCTTCTGGTCCATACTGCAACAATATCTATCCGGCCCTTAAGTTCATACTGCTATCTTATGTTTATTACTCATCCACCATGCTTCTACCTTAAGGCCACCATGCTTCCTACATGTGCCCTGATATTATACTCTTAATCTCCACTGTACATGTACATACCATGTGTACTCCATAAGGAACCCTTGTCCCTTGACGTCATCTCCTAACCCTAACTCTATCTCTAGACTCTTCCTGATCCTTCTAGACCCTAAGTCCTTCCAGACTGCTCTAGACTCTGTCACATGACTTCCAGATCATGTGCTTATCTCCTATCTCTCTTCTGTTGTAGACTAATAATTATAATACTTAATTATAACCCTAGTCCAAGTCTGTCCACACTCTCGTACTATAACAAGAACTATATATTGGGTTAATATAAGAGAACTCAATAGGGTTCTGTTATAACTCAAAGTTCTTAGAATAGGGTTAAGAGATAATATTGTATTGGGTAATATAGGAGAACTCAATAGAGAATTCTGTATAGGATTTGTTTACCTTATATATGAAAAGCACCTAGTCTATGCTAAGTCTTTCTAGCCTACTCTAAACTACCATATATATGCTTCAAGGCTGATATGTGTTATATATGTTGTATGATATTATTCTTCTATACTTCTCTTCTTATGTTCATAGATTTAACTCTAATTTTAAGTGCTAAAAATAGAAAAAAGGAAAATAAATAAAAAATAAAAAGAAACTAAGTCCACTTTTCTTGATCCTGATAGATTTTAAGTATAAACTAATCTACCTTATATATTACAGACTATAGTCTGTATACATATTATCTTATTTTATTCTAAAGTATATGTATTTACTATAAGATTATTATTCTATTGTCATGTTGTATAATATTATTTGTTTTAAATTCTTCTATATCTTTCTCCATGTCATATGATTCTATAAGTATAACTGTAATATATAATATTATACTAACCTCTAATTTTAAGTTTCAAAATAAAAGAAAAAGAAAATAAAAATAAGAAAGAGATTGAAAATAATCAGAGTCTACTGTTTTCAACTCTAACAATCTTATATATATATGTTAGCTCAATAGTCTTTATATTAATACTCTCATATTTGATATAGTTTAATTTTTCTTTTCTTAATCATTATTATTATCTTCTGATTTTGAATAAAATTAGTTTTGATTTTTAAATTTCTTTATTTTTTTCTGATTATTTAATTAATAAACAAATGTAATATATATGAAATAGTTTTGTTTTATCATTTTTTAAAGCTAATATAGGTATAAGACAAGATTTTGTTTTTTTTCTTATTTTTTCTATCTTATATATTGTTTTTTTTCACATTTTTGAAAAAAGAACTAAATTTTTTTAATTTCCTATTTTAATTTCAATTCTTTCTTTTGTAAATAATAAACTTTTCATTTTCTAAGAAAAAAACTATAAAAAATTAAATACAAGTTTCTTTTGTAGATATAATATTATTTTATTCCTTTTTATTTAATTCAGTTTTATTATCAAATACAACAAGTTTGAAATCTTTTATTTTTCAAGGTTAATAAAAAATATTTACTCTTTTCTTTTGAATTTCTATTTATTAGGAGATTTTCTTCTCTATTTTAAAAATATATAAAGATATTTTAGCTTATTTTTTGACGAGAAACTATCTTTTCAATATTATATTCATTACTATGCTAATAAAGCTTTTTTAACAATTAAAGGTATGAAAATATTAAAAAACTTAAATAGAAGGTTATCTCTAATATATAAGAGACTTTTATACAGAACTTGTATTTTACTAATTGCTTTGTATAGTTTATAATTGTGATATTTCAAAGATATACTACTTTTTTAGTTATTCAAGAAACTCAAGAAAATATTAAAAAAAAGCAATTTTATGGATTATAGAAGCATTCTAAACTTTTCTTACTTAAAGAGTTATGACTATATTATTGGTTGTTAACAACTGTATATAGTATTTTTATCTAAATATTACTTCATTACTTGATAATTAACACTTGAAAAAGATTTTACTATATTATATAGTAACTTTTTTACTTACACTTAAACAAAGAAAAAAAATCAAAAGTTTTATTATAAACATTAATAATCAATTAAATAAAGTTTTTTCTTCTTTTAATTCCCTAAATAACAAACTTTTCCTAGGTTTTCAATTAGTAAATATCTTCTCTAACTAATTTTCTTTTACTTTAGTTAATTATAAAGATAAAAACATATTAGAAACTTATTACATTAAAAACAATATTACTATTTCAATATCTTATATTTAAAAGAAACATAACATTATTAGTAAATTTATTTATTATACAATAAATGCCAATTTCATAGAAACTGAACTCTTTATTATTAGATGTAGAATGTTATGAAACAAATTGTCTCAGTCAACATCTTATATAGTAGATACTATATCTTTACTTCTACTTTATAGATTATGACTTGTTGACATCATATACTTTGAACACTTTTCTTATGGGCTTTTAATATATATAGAGTAGATACTGCTTTATACTTTACCAATTGCATCTACTCTTATATTTTTTTAAGTTTTTGTTTAAGTTGCAACCTGAGTTAAATCTAAGATTATAACATTCTTCTAGATGATAAAGAGATATGTAACACTACAGTCACATGACATGTCACATCATATAATATTATAGGCCTAAAAAGAAGGATTTAGAAAATAATGTTAAGGCACATAAATATAATATGGTAGTTTTGAGTAAGATATAAAACAGATATGAGAATAAAGTATGAATATATAATTGTATAAATAGTTCTCTTGTAATCCCCACTTAATATTCTACTAAGAAATTTACTACTTGTATAATTATTAGTTGCTATGACTAATGATTGTTACAATACAAAATAAACTAGGCAACTAAAATATATAATACTTTAAAAATAATTATTATTACTAATATTATTCTAGTTACAAAACAAATATTTAATACTTTGATTTATTTTTATTAACTTTATTCAATTGTAATATTAAAAAGTCTTAGAAAATTTTTAACAGAAATCTTATCAATTTTATTTTATTTTAGAATAGTATCAAATAGTTTTTATACACTTTAATCAACAAAGAATCTAAATATATCTATATTTTACTAAGAAAAATGTCATAAAGGTTTAATAGAAAAAAAAGTACAACTTTATTATATAAAAAGTAATTTTTTAAGTTTTCAATTACAAAGAAAGAAAATATATTTATCTTATATATTAATTTATTATATATTCTTGTAATAATTATTCTATAGAAACAAAATTAAATATTTGTAACATATTAAGTATTAAAATTAAAAAGGGAATTTATTATAAATATTCTTATGTTTTTAAAGTTTAATTTTAAAGTTTTTTGTTTTCAAAATAGTATATTAACTTAGTAACATTTTACTATTTTTCTTATTTTTTATTTTTTTCTCCTTTATATAAATAATTACTATATATAAATATTATAGCTGTTTTATATAATAAATTGTTAAATTCAAAAAATGATATCATATTATAAGGTATAATAAAAATATAATAGTTATAATATTATATTCTAATTTTAATCTTAAATCTCAAATAAGAAAATAAATAGAAAGAAAAATAAAATAAAATAAACTAAGTTTATTATTTTTAACTCTAATACTAACTCTCTTAGTTTTTATTACTAACCTTATATATTATTTTTTCTAATAATTTCTAAGACTATTACTAAATATTAAGTATATCTTGTCTTTTTAAATAATACTTTAAACAATTCTATTCATTTATATATTATTATTCTAATAATTGGCTTAATATTTGTTTTACTAAATTAAAATATTATTTTATTTTCTTATGTTTTTCTAAAGATAAGTTATACTTAGTTAGCATATTTATTTAGATTTTACTAAAATACTATAGTTTTTATTTAGCTATTTTAATATTAATCTTAAAAAATCAAGTAGTAATAAACTTTATCAAGATAACTAAAACTTGTAATTAGTTTACTTTACAAAACTATACAAATTTTATTATAAGTTTATTTATAGTTTTTTAGGTATAACTCATAATATTTTATTGTTATAGATTTTATAGTTATACTTAACTGTAGACAATAACTTATTAAAGAATGTAATAGAGTATTACTTATTGTTTTATTTTGAATTGTTAGAATAAAACTACTCTAGTTACAAAGTTTAAACTATTTGTTTTGATTTTAAATGATATAATAATATATAAAAAGACTAGAAATAGAGTTGTAGTTTTTAAACTTGTTTATAATATCTATGTTGTAGCAACCACTCACCGGAATGGCACTTGTAGTTTACTTACTTCAGCAAAGCTCTTCAATAGACTATCTTGTAGTGGGGATTATAAGAGAACTTGACAAGGAGCTCTCACTATATTATCCACTATATATATACATGGCTCCTAGTCTGTACTACAATAATATCTATCTGGTTCTTAAGTCCATGCCTCTACCTCATGTCCATTACTCATCCACCATGCTTCCTATATGTGCTCTGACATCATACCTTTAATCTCTGCTTATACATGTACACATCATGTGTACACTATGAGGAACCGTTGTTACTTGACATCACTCCTAACCTTAACTTCTTTTCTAGACTCTTTCCAATCTTTCTAGACCATTCTAGACTTCTATCACATGACTTCCTAGTCATGTGCTCTTCATCTGTTGTAAACTAATAAAATATTATCTTATCTATGTCTAGCTAATCCTAACCCTAGCCAAAGTCTGTTCACACTTTCATACTATAACAATCTAAATCTTAAATATACTTTTAAAGATTTAGAAGTAATTTAGAAGTATATAAATAGTCCTTATTTAAAACTTTTTAGTACAACTTTTTATTAATTTTATTTAGACTTAGTTAAAAAATACTTATATATATTACAAGTCTATTAAGTTTTCTTATGTTAATCTAATATAAAAGTTACAAATTTATAATAAAAACTTTATTAAGTTCTCTTATATTAATCTTTATTAAATATAATTTATATTAGAAGATCAAAGTTTATAAGTATAGACTTTTTAGAATAATCTTAGCTTTAGCTTATATACTATATCATTTGTTAGACTTATAATATTATAGTTAATACCTCCAGAATATAACATGAAAAAGAACAAAAAGTATAATGATATAATTGGCTGTGCTATAGTAATCTTTACCTAAGTACAATCTGAGCTTTAGCTTAAGGTTGTAACATTTGGTAAAACATTAACAAGCTCACCTTATAAGAGAAATGTATACAAAAATACTAGACAGAGTTACCTGTTGAGAACAAAACACATGTAGTTTAAACTATAAAAAAGAACCAAAATAAGTTCTAGAAGAACAAACGATATCAAGGCATTGTCAGAATGACTAAGATCTTTACAGATCATAGGAAAAGCCTCAAGTAAATAAACAAACACAGAAGAAATGTCAACAACACTAGCACTAGCAGTAATAGTTAATGAGAACAGACAGGCAGAAATATCAAAGAATATGATACTGGACCCAGAGTGATTTGATAGTGACTAAACAAAATTCGAAGATTAATAAAGAGAGATAAGATTATTTCTTAAGAGCAACAGGATCATAAAAACCAACGACAGGATCACAGTGATTCTAGTTCACCTCAGAGGAGGTATAACAAGCATTTATATGCAAAGAAAGCTCAATGAGCTAGATGAAGAAACTGGAACCCAGAATTGAGAAGACTTTGTTTGAGAAATCAAAATCAATGCATTAGCCATGAAGGCTGATATAGATGAGCTACATGCCATCTTTCTATTAAAGAAGAATGTACAACAAGATATTATCAAGATGATATTGGAATACCTGCCAATAGCAATAACAAAGTCACTTAAGGAGTGGAAGGTGGTAATAACATCAGTTGGACAAGGATATGAATCTACAGAAGAACGCTATGATTACAAAACTAATACCAGAACAACATACAGAGGATGAGGTCAGCTCATGGATATTGGAAGATCCAATGACAACTTTAAAGACAGAAATTCAAAATGCTTCAACTGCAACAAGTATGAACATATGGCAAAAGAATGCTGGGCAAAGAAGAAGGAATGAGAAACTAAGAAGTGTTTCAAATGTGACAAGGAAGGACACATCACCAAGAACTGTAAAGAAAAGTAGACAATGAAGATGACAAGAAAGAGGAGAGTTTTGGTGATGATCTTAAGTAGGCATAGTACAAGAGATCTCCCATATAAATTTCCATAATAAATACATCATTCCAAATCACCAAAGTAGCAAAGAAAAGAGGGAATTAAATGTGTAAGCAAATATAAAGACGAAGAACAGAAAGAAACTCAAGGTCAAGGCATTAGTAGACTCTGAATGTACATATACTAGAATCAATGAACAACTGGTCAAAGACAAAAGAATCCAAACAAAACCAATAAACTTCTTATTCAAAGTATTCAATACAGACAGAACAAAGAACAGGGAGGTGGCCAAGGTGGTACCTCTAGAAATCAAAATCAATGGCCACAAGAAACAGTTGGAAGCAGCTGTAATGGATTTAGATGGAACAGATATGTTTTTGGGTCATGACTAGCTAGTCAAATACAATCCAGAAGTTAATTGGAAAAAAGACACTATAAAGTTCACAAGATGTCTAGGAAAATGCACAATGAAATATGAAAACATTACATTCAACACTAGAAGAATAAAGGCTACAGATTTTACAGAACAGAACAATGGAGAAATTGGCAAGGAACCAGACAAGATGAACCTAGAAGATTTACCAGAGTACATTCGACCATTTATGCATCTATTTAATAAGAAGAAATTTGAAAAATCACTGGAAAGACAAGAATGGGACCACAAAATAAATTTCACAGAAGAAGCTCCAAAGGAATTGAATGCAAAGGCCTATGCAATGATATTAAAGGAAGAAGAAGCTTTGAATCAATGGTTGAATGAACAACTCAAAGCAGGCTTAATAATGGAATCAAAGTCAAGATATGCGGCACTATGTTTTTATATTCCAAAGAAAGATAGTTCATTACGGCTGGTTTAAGACTACAGAAAACTCAACCAGGTCACAATAAAGGACAAGACACTACTACCTCTAATCGGAGAGATAATTAACAAACTCAAAGAGACAAAATACTTCAACAAACTGGACCTGATCTGGGGATACAACAATATCCGAATCAAGGAAGGGGACAAATAGAAAGCTGCATTCCTAACCAACAAAGGATTATTCAAGCTATAAGTTATGTACTTCAGGTTATGCAACTCACCAGGAACCTTCCAAAGAATGATGAAAAGTATATTCCAGAAATTACTTCATGAAGGAGTGTTGGCAAACTATATGGATGACTTTATAATACTGGCCAAAACTATAGAAGAGTTAGAAGAAAGGACAATCAGATTTTTGAAGATAGCAGAAAAACACAACTTGTGTTTCAAGAGGTCAAAATGTGATTTCAACATGGAGGAAATCCCTATCTTAGGAGTCATTGTAGGAAATGGACAGATCAAGATAGAACAAGAGAAGATAAAGGCAGTAAAGGAATGGAAGATGCCAACAAAAGTCAAAAATATGGAAAGCTTCTTAGAGTTTGCAAATTTCTACTGACAATTTATTCAAAACTTCAGCTACATAGCAAAACCACTAAACAAACTAAAGAGCAAAAAGGATTGGAAATGGGAAGAAGAACATTAGAAAGCATTCAAAGAACTCAAAGAAAAGATAACAAGTCAACCAGTACTAGCACTATCCAGAAGAGAAGGAAAATTCAAAGTAGAAACAGACATGTCAGAACATGCTATAGGAGGAGTACTATCTCAGAAACAAGATGGAAAATGGAAACTGATAGCATTCTTGTCAAGAACAATACAACCAGCAGAAAGAAACTATGAAATTTATAACAAAGAACTACTAGCAATAGTAGAGGCTCTAGCCAAGTGGAAACATTCAAAATCTGGACAGACCATGAAAACTTGAAGTACTTCCAGGAATCTCACAAGCTAAATGGAAGACAAACAAGATGGTATTTGAAGCCATAAGACTATGACTTCATTTTATGACACATTCCAGAGAAAATAAACACCAAAGTAGATATTCTTTCAAGAAAAGATCAAGTAAACATGAAAAAAGACAACAAAGATGTACAACTTCTAAAGAAAGGAATGTGGTCAAGAAGAATGACAGCTGAAATCACCATGATAAGAAAGAATGTGACAGAATCAAGAAAATCCAAAAAAACAATATGAGAGAAAAAGAGATAATCCAAGCATTGGAGAAACAAGACAGGTTGACATAGAAAAAAGACAAAGTGGTATACATGGGAGGAAGAATCTATGTGTCAAACAACAAGAAGATCAGGGAGGAAATTCTGAAAGAAAATCATAACTCAGCAGATGTTGTACATCCAGAATAACACAAGATGCTGGAATTACTCAAGAGGACTTACTGATGGCCAGTACTAAAGGAAGATATCAAGAAATACGTCCAGTGATGCTTTAAATGTCAACAAAATAAAGTTCAACACCAAAGGAAGACAGGAGAACTATATCCATTAGAAATTCTGCAAAGACCATGGCAGAAGATCAGCATAGACATCATTGGACCCTTACCAAAATCAAATGGAATAGATGCCATAGTAGTTATTGTAGACCAATTTACAAAGATGATCTGATTAAAAGCAATAACAATGAACATATCATCAAAAGAAATCACAAAAATCTATAAGAACAATATATGGAAGCTACATGGAGTACCTAAGAAGATTCTCAGTGACAGAGGACCACAGTTCACATCAATGTTTATAGAGAAATTCACAAAAGTACTAGGGACAAAGAGACAATTATCAATGGCATACCATCCTCAAATAGATGGTCAAACGGAAAGGATAAATCAAGAGATAGAAACATTCTTACAGCACTATATAAACTACCAACAGAACAACTGGATGGATTGGCTAGCCACAGCAGAGTTTCAGTATAATGACAAGAAACATGTGGCAACTGGAAGGACACCATTTGAATTAAACTTCAGAAGACATCCTTGGAAAGGAGACCTCATAGTTCAAACAGGGATCTCATGAGTAGAAGAATTCTTAATTGGAATACAGAAGAGTTGGAAATAGGTGACAAAGGCAATGGAGGAAGCACAGAAAAACATGAAAAGGCAATTTGACAAGAAAAGAAGAAACCCTCAAGGATTGAAGGTTGGTGACTATGTGTGGTTGGAGAACAAGAACATCCAATCGAATCAACCCTTAAAGAAGTTGAACAATAAAAGATATGGACCTTTTAGAATTTCAAAAGATATTAGTTTAGGAGCATTCCAACTAGAACTTTCAGAAGAATGGATGATTCATAACGTTTTCAATGAGGACCTTCTGATACGATATGTAGAGCTGAAATTCAAAGGATAATACAAGAACCCAATACCTCTACCAATGATTATTAATGAAGAAGAAGAATATGAAGTGGAAGAAGTTAAGAAGTATAGGAAATATAGGAGAGAGACGCAATACCTGGTTCACTAGAAAGGCTATGGAGATGAACACAACCAATGGATAGCAGAAACGGGGTTGTCTTATGCAAAAAGGGCAATAGAAGACTATTAGACAAGATATTTGAGTTGAAACCTATAAAGAAGAGGGGTAAAAAACCTATTTTGACAGCTCTAAGAAATTACTCAAATTCTCAAAGCATCTATACAAGCAAATTTCTTCTCAAATCTCTAACAACAACAACAACAACAACAACAATGCTATAACATCTGCATTTTCCAATCCATACATCTCTAGGAGACTAAACAACATGGACTAGGCTCAAGTTATGAAGAGGGAAAGAGAAGATTGAACAAGATTATACCACAAGACATTGAAGGGGATAGAAATGATAATCGACATACAAAGAATGGTAAAAGATATGAAGAAGATAGCAGAAGAGGCTAACACAACAATAATGGAGATGGAAGGATCAATTCTGATAGCAAGCATTAATAACAGAATAATAAATGCCACAAATACTTCCCAAATATTAGAAGATCTTCAGTACATGATGTAAAGTGATATGGACGAACAAGCATTTCAGATTCAGAGAATGCTAGCAGATGAATTGGATCATTACAAGGAAAGAGGCAACAGATATGTGGATGATAACATTCAGGAAATCCAGAAGCTTTATATTGATAAAGAAATGAAGAAAGAAAAAGGAAAGGTGGAGGACAAAGAAGTGATACTGATAAAACCATATGAGGTCTCTACAATGATATCTTCATCATTCTCATAGACAAGTTTTATAACAAATGAAGTCGAGAATCTCCTCAAGTACATGAAGTTTGTACAAAGTCCAATACAAACAAGACTATTCAAACCACCGCCACACTACCAATCCCTTAAATCCAGAGGTGAATAAGATCCATTATTTTGGAAAGAAGTTGCAACAGTATTTGTAAATCAGAAACATAATACTGATACAGCAAGGAATAGATACCAAATCCTAATGTTCCAAGGAGGTCCACCACATAAACCTTACTTTATAGCAATTGATAACAAGGATCAAATAATTATCGACCCTAGCAAAAAGATAGTGGCTATATATGTGGTAGGAGAGTTAGAAGTCTTGATCTGATTCATGAGAATATGAATGCTGAAATAGGGGTATTGTTACAGTTGATGCCTCCAGAATATAGCATGAAGAAGGGCAAAAAGTATGATGACATGATTGGCTACACTATAGTAGTCTCAGTCAGCATCTCATATAGTAGGTGTTATAATCTTGCTTTATCCTAATGACCTCCTCATGTTATACACCTTATGTACTATACATGGTTTTCTCATTTCATTCTTTCACTTTAGTATATATAGCATAGATACTCTCCTATATTCTTATGCTTTACCATTTCTTATATATTCCCTTAACTCCTCTCAAGTCTTTGTCTAAATACAACCTGAGCTCTAGCTTAAGGT
>Ga0157364_1002601_pt1 | contig 16941 bp, 5 predicted proteins | sample AttsexASBM2_FD_111476 | JGI IMG/M metagenome (GOLD analysis project Ga0157364, IMG submission 111476) | Fungus gardens microbial communities from leaf cutter ant in Ribeirão Preto, State of São Paulo, Brazil - Atta sexdens ASBM2 | ecosystem: Host-associated > Fungi > Mycelium > Unclassified ... | reverse complement strand
GAATGAAATTGTATTTCATGTTTAATGGCAATGTACTACCTTTCCAATAAAGCCATAAACTTTGAAAAATATTCATGCGTTTTTTTTTTAGAGCCAAATTAAATTCCAAATTTTAAATGGCCCATCCCATACAGGGACATTGCCCCGACTTCATTTTGTATATCCATTTTGATTTTGATTTATATTTTCGCCTTTCTGTATATTATATAGAGTGATTCAGAAAAAACATTTAACGTCTTTAAAGTGTCATATTCCTGACTTAATTCTAAAATGATTTTTCCTTTGTGAAAATTTTGTCTTAGTTTTCAAATTACAAAAAGAAATATCGTATCACGGGCTGCATAGAGAAGACGGGGAAGAGCTCACGATTAGACGCATGAGGCGCATGCTAATCGGACGCATGCACATGTTTATAAAAACATATTTCTTCTTACTTTTCCCCTCTACTACATTATCTCTTTTACATACTTTAAATATGATATCTACTATAAATATAAATATGATTTCGTTAAATTATAAATATGATACATACTACAAATAGGATGATTTCGTTAAATTATAAATTAGAATGATAAAATTAAAATGAATATTGAACTCTTTTGTGTATCAGATTGTTTTTTCAACTACATTGATGAAATCGTCAGAAAAATAAAAGAGCGAAATTAGACAATAATTACGTGCGAAAAGCACGTAATTAAAATTATTATTGATATACAAATCAAACAATTACAAAACCACAAAAAAAATTTTTGAAGAGTACCTCGAAGCAGAATAGGTGTTTCTTATAGATTTTGAGTCACTGAATTCGAATTCATAAGCCGTTTTGCTCCATCCACTTCCAGTTTTTTAGTTAATCGTGAAAAATAATTATTTCAGTACGAATTTCTAAAAGCATTTCTTACAATTCAATGTTAAAAACTTGTTAGACTTAATTTTATGTCAATAGACGTTACAATACTTGTAGCACACAATTATTGTCTAATTTCTCACTTTTACAAAAATTTCTCTAACAATTTTATCTATGCTATCGCACTCGTAGCATTTTTTTTTTTTTATTACATACTTATGAGAAAAGCGATCGCACTTCTTAGTCAAAGAATTGTAAAAATAAAAACGTAAGCCAAATACACTTTAAAAGCTTATTATTATTTTATAAAATTGTTATTACTTTAGATGTTCAATAATTCCATTTTGTTCTAGTTTCTTGAAACAATCGAAGGAAAAAATTTGGATGCACACTGTAATAGTGCTCGACACAACGGTTTACAATAAATAAATTTACTATCACTTTCTTCACTCAAATGTTAAATGCCTTCAGATATTATATAATAAATCACACGATGAATTTCTTCTTTTATAAATTGTTACGTTTCAACGTTATATTGACACTTCGATTACACTCATTTGATGAAACGAGTAATACATTAACCAATTTATTAATTAATTACTGACAATCACAAATGATTATTCGGCGATTGAAAATCGCAAAGAAGAAAGAAACACGTCTGTAAGTCCGTATAACAACACAACATGTATTTACGTGTGCAAGCAACTGACTGATTTTCTTATGTGCAGTGAGTGCAGTGAGTGCAGTTCACGCAGTGCCTTAGTGATGAACTGTACTCACTGCGCAGTGACTGCATTCATAATCAAGAAAGGCAGTCAGCTGCTTGCTGCACGGACGCTAACTATTTCTTCTTGTAATTGAAAGCTTCAGACAAAATTTTCAAAAGAAAAATCATCTTAGAATTAAGTCAGGAATATGACACTTTAAGGACAAACGTTTTTTCTGAATCAGCCTATATATACACATTCATGTTCTGACCTATTTATCTGGAGATTTAATTAATTATCTTCGGGGTTATGTTCAGATTCCCATTCGAATACTAACCAGATATTTTCCATTCTTGTTATTTACCAAATGTTAAACAAGGATTAAACATAACCCGAAAAGTCCCTAGATGGGAATCCAAACATCACGCTTCAGTATGTTAATTAATCATGCGCTTGTAGGAGACATTTTCTCGATTTAAACCAGCTTAACAAGGCTAATTTTTATGAGTATACATATGTACATGTACGCACACATGCAGGCATCAGCGGAATCGGCGGAATGTTGCGGAATTGATCACGAGCGTTCCGCCAATTCCGTATTGCGCCAATTCCGCACCATAGGATCGCATTCTGACAACAGATTAATCAAGAAATATCAGCAGATTGACTTCATTTGAAGACGCATTTTGTCAATAGTATCTGTTAAACATTCTATGTCAATTGATAGCAGAAATCAAATAGAATATTTGTTGACATTCTATATCAGGAAATTGGCAATAGAAATCGAGGAGGATTTGCACAATACTGACAGCAAAAATAAGAGATTTTGCTGTTTTTTAGGTATTAAAATTGTAACATTATCAGTCTGAAAAAATTTCTTAAAATGACATTTAATTTCTTTTTATTTTGAAGAAATAATTTAAAAAAATTGTATTAATAAAATTGTATTAATAAATTAAATATATTTTACATATTAAAGCTTAAATATACAAATAAATACATATACATCATATTATTCTACAATATTATATTATATTACAGAACAGAGAGAGAGAGAGAGAGAGAGAGAGAGAGAGAAAGAGAGAATCAATCTGCTTGATTTTTACCGTTAGTCTGTTAGATTTCTATCATTAGATCGTGTGCAGATCTTGTTTGGTTTCTGCGCCGTCAGATTCTGTTTAATTTCTACTAGCACAGAATGTTAACAGATGCTCAATAAAACCATATGCGATCTCAGATGAGACCAATCTGCTAACATTCCTTGATCAAATCTGTTACTATTCTGTCGATATTTTGCTAACATTTTGCTTACAAACCAGTTTCTGTTTGAAATTTGTTGTCTCTCAGGCATCAAAAATCTTATAGCAAACTCTGCTCAAAATCTATCTTTGCAAGTTTGACTAACTGGGTAGTTATGGTTTATCTCATTTTGCATTTTACAATTCTTGCCATCTCCTTATAAGGAAAAGTTTCCAAGAATACTAATAGTAATGAAATTACTTGAAATTTTTTAAAAATCTTCTAGACTCATGCGTGTAACACTACAGATACCGCTCATGTACTATCAATAAACGCTCAGAAAGTGGAAAGTTCTGTCAAAAGGGATGCAGATTGTATTATATATGTGTGTGCGTTCAATTGCGGATGAAAGGAAATTGGAATTGAAAGGAAATATTTGAAAGATTATGAAAAATTAATAATAATAACATTCGATGAAGTCTATTTGTTCAATAAAATTGCTATAGATCGCAAATGTGAGCAAGTTATCGGAAATCACAAAACTTATCAATATATTAATAATAAGCTTGTTCTCCAATTAAAAACAGTCAGTGTATTTTAATTTCGATGAATTACCAAAAGTATACTCTTCCATGTTATTTTGAAAAAAGTACATGTATAATAATAATAATAATATAGACTATACAGTTTTATTGCTACATGTGATATGAGTTTTGATAATATGAGATTGTGGTCAGAACTAAGAATAGGAATTGAATTAAACCAATGTTTTTTCCAACATCTTGTTTGTATTGATCTACAAGTTTTCGTTTTTACAGATATATACTTCATTTTTTTAAACTACTGCGTAATTATTTCATTAAATACTTTAATGTAAACGTATGAAGTAAATAAAAAATGGTAAAAGTAAATAAATAAATATATATAGAATAAGGCCGCCACTTCCAATAATCCTGAGTGGCTTCCAACAAATTTTAGGTGATCACTGTTCATTAAAAAGTTATTTTAAAAAATTGGAAAAATGATATCTCGATCTTTTCTACTAAATGAAACAAAAATTTTCTACTTTAAAATATATTTTATGACTTTCTACGCGACGCAAAAGCCACCCAATAAAAATATATGGCCATTGTAGTGTTGGTTAGGTTTTGGAGGGGGCACTCCCTACAGCATCGATTGTTGCGGAAAATTTTCAGAAATGTTTCAATCTTTCACATGTACAACAATTCTGAAAGGATTCTGTCATATGAAATGTTTTAACAGAAATGTTTCTAAAATTTATTATATGCAATAAATTGAAAAACATATTCAAACAGAACAAAAATTATCGTGATATTAAAATAGCTCCATAATGTTTACTTTAAAAATCATTTTTTGATCAATCACGATTCAATTTAATCATTTTGATGTTATCGTGAGTTGTGCTACTTTAAGGCTTCTGAGTATTTAGTTAAGAACTCTGCGTTGACGGTAGACACAGAATCAAATGGCGGTAGCCGAAATCGGTAGCCACACATTTAACCACGAGCCTATGTACACTCAAGGACTTCAATTCTTTCCTTCGGAAATTTTTACAAACTGATTTTTCACAAAAATGATCACTTTTCTACATTAATGTTCATAGTCTGTGCGGCATGACTAAACCTTATCATTTACAATTAAATTTGACGTAAAGACGAAATAATTTGAATTTTTGGAAGTTTTAAAAAAATACCGAGGAAAAAAATCGAAGTCCTTAGATGTACAATACATACGTATGCTCGCCTTCGGCGAGAGTGAATGAGATAGTGAGCTCCTTCTCACACAATTCGCTTGTTTCAATTGACCAAAAATGTTTTTTCGGCAATCTCGGCCGCTCGGTGGCTCTCAGCCGCTCAATAAGGGGCGAGGAGCATTTTAAATAACATATAAGTTTTAATCGTAGAAAGCCAAAGTGAGTCAGCACAGATTGTTGATGTGCAAAAATATCTTATATTCAGAAATGAAATAAAATTACAGAATTTCCGGAATAAGAACTTGTATTATAAATAATTCTTGAAGAAAATGACTTAAAGAGATTAATTGCGAAATAAGAAATTATTATTATGGATAATTCTTTCTGAGGATGATTCAAAAAGAAATCGAAATGTCAATTTTCTATTGTTTTGTGCGTCGAAATCAAATCAAGGTTTATATAATAAATTAAATAAATATAAGATAATCTAATAAACTCCCTCGTAAACATTGACTCCCACAGTCGTTATTATTATTTTTTATTGAAATTACAGATGTTTCGACCCTTATTATTGGGTCTTCAATGTAAGTTTGAAAAAATTTTATGTAAATTTGAACATGTACTGATCGCTTACTATTGTATTTCGTCAATATAATAAATATAAAAATTGTCTGTCGTAATTTTTAACTATTGTAAATACTCAAACGAATTACATTATCTGCAAAATACAATAACATGAAAAATAATAAAAGACATAAAATACTAATACAAAAAAATTATTTAAAAAACTGGATACACTTACATTGCATATTGACGATGGTCAGATAATTTAGATTGTGCGTACAGTAAGACATTTCAAGAGTGTGTGAAGAGATCAAATGAAATTATGAAACGTTAATAAATGAGGGAAAAGTATAATAAATAAAAGGAAAATGAAAAGTTAAATGAGTTATAACAAGTATACGAATTAAAAATAAAATTTGGAAAAATCATTCTTTTTAAAATAACTCATGGTATAAAGAATCCAACATTTCAGTATCTTATAAATTTAAACCATTCTCTTGTTTTTAATGTAAATAGATTAATCGCTTGTTGTAATTCTTTTCTTCATCTAAAATCTTAATATTTGTTCCAATCAAATTCGTAATTAAATTCCATCTATATTCCGTAATAATGTGTTCATTAATATATCTATTGATGCTCTGACATCCTAGTTTTTAATAATCTTTTCGTTTGGTCTACGTATGTGAAATGTTACAATCAGAACAATTAATTTTATATACTACGTTAGAATGTTAAAAATAATGTAATTTGACTTTTTGAACTCTAATGAAAGAATTTAAATGTAACTACGTAAGCCGAGCTAACAGTTTTGTTATTTTTGAAAAAAATCTTTTGAATTTCTTTGATTTTGATAGAACATAGGAAACAGTAAAAAAGGTTGTTAAAGATCGTGAATTTTTATTTGTACTAATTTCGTTGCTGTTAAATTGTTTAAATTTTACATAAAGTCTTTTTTTGATATAATTAAATATTATTGAGAGGGTATCCGTTATTCAATAAAATGTCTATTATTAATCGAAAGTTTTGTTCATGAAAACTAAAGTGTGATAATAGTAACGGATTCCGTCCGTTAGATCAAAATCGTTCCCACTTTCTGTCACATTGGATGTCACGAGAAATAATTTAAATATCGTGTCGAAAAAGTTGGTTTGTGATATTAATCGTATATAACAGAGTTTTATCTTTCTTTATTTTAGAAAGTTTAAACTATTACCACCAAGCTCTACTGTAAATTTTAATTTAGGATGAAAACTATTAAAATTACTTACAATCATATCAATGTTTCACTCTTGAATTGAGAGTACAATGTCATCAACATATCTATATACATATCTATAATACATATCTATAATACGTTTCCAAAAAGAACGTGATTTTTTAGTAATAAACCGAAAAAATACAAATTCAAGAAAAGAAGAACTAAAAATTTCAATTATTTTGCGAAACATTTGGTTAAGCTATTTGTTTATATCTCATCGAGCTACTCAGATTAAAAAAAATAATTTCTACGTCAATTTATTGCAGAGAAAATGTAAATTTAACAAATTTTAATGCACGAAATCAGATACGTGCGAATCGGCCCGATTAGATCTTCCCTCAACCGCGCGCCGGCTTCCTCCACTCCATCCGACGCGCTGCCAAGCTCGCGTTTTTCAACTTTCCAATGATTTTAAACAAACTTTTTCAGCAGCAAAAAATATGACAATTTTTTAACAACAAATTCAATTCTTCCTTGACAAATTGGTGTTAGATGGAATTCTTAATCTTAAAAATTAGAAGTGATTTTTTGAAAAATATTGTTATCTCGGCTCCTAATAATTGGAGGGTAACTTTTTATAGTGTTATTAAAAGTAGCGTATAAAATATTTGAGTTCTATTTAAATCTGCAAAGTACTGAATGACAAAATGACTCCCAGCTGCGCAGCTATTGTCTGCTAATACCGTTTCTGCATTACAATGGTGTGGACAAAAAATTACTTTGAAAATGAATGAGTAGAAACAATATGAGTAATTAAATTAATGATTTGTTCGATGTACATTACTCAACAAAAAAATAGGGAACACTTTAGAACACGCTTAAAACTGCGCAATATATATTGCGCAGAACTCGGTGAAGAATTAGACAAACAAAATCAAAAAAGCTTGAAATCTCTACTTTTGAAATCAGATAAATTGATATTTCAATCTGACTGATTCTTTATGGAGATATACGGACACAAATGGATACCCGTCAAATCTGAAAAATTTTTACAAACTTTACGAAGTAAAGCTAATTCTAAATGATCCTTTAACTTCAAGATAGAATATAACTTCGTCAAAAATAATCTACTAAGATCTAATAAGATTTTTTAAAAAGTATTTTAAAGGTTGAACTCTTTACTTTTGAAATCGATAATAGATTTTCAATTCGACTAATCTTTTACGGAGCTATACGGACGCAAATGGATACCTATCAAATCTGAAAATTTTGTAAAGATCTATAATGTGAAATAAAAATCATACAAAAATGCGGTTTATGGCAATCGAAAGAGTGAATCTTTATTTTCAATTTGCTTTTTTATTGAATATTGTACAATTTTTCTTCACCGAATTATTGAATGTTGAAGCAAAAGTGATCATTTTTGTTTCAATGTTCAATAACAGCACTCAAAAAAGCAAATTGAACCTTTATAAAATTTGTACAAAATTTTCAGATTTGATGATCTATTTATGTCCGTATATTTCCATAAAGAATCACTCACATTGAAATATCAATTATCGATTTCGAAAGTAGAGATCAAGCTTTCAAATGCTTTTTTAATTTTTTATCTACGATAATTTTTCACCGAGTTACGGTGTTCAGAATATTGTATAATTTTGAACGTGTCCTAAAGTTCCTATTTTTTCCTATTTTTTATTCAGTAGTATATTTAATTTAAAATCAATGTACGGCGAACATTCAGAAAAAAATGCTTACGACAAGAACTTAGAAGAACAAAATACTTCACTAAGTAACGTCTTTTATGTTTAAATTAAGAATAGGAAATCGTAAAAGTTTAATATTATTTAAGAAAAGGTTTATCGTGAGCAATAATTCTTTAGAACAATTATTGTTACGTACTTAATCGAAAAATAATATTTTTTTATACATATTATTCTACACTTAATATTGAATATGTGATAACAAATCGGTTAAACCAAGATGTATTGGGCTTTTTTTTTATAAGATCGAATGGTGATAGTACAAACGATCAATCATCAGTCTTACACTTTAAGTATAGAAACGTTACATATTAGAAAAATTTTCTACGACGGTCGAAAGCTGGATCTTTAATGCTTAAATAATTCAATATAAATTCGTATATACAGGATGTTTCATTTTAATCGCCTTAGCGATAACTTGAGAAGGAGATGGGATTAAAAAAAAGTTTCAGACAAAAGTTATGTGACACAGATGGAGGGAAGCACAAGATGGTATTGTGGATTTGATCGTGGGTATAACATTGTCAGAGTAAGGTTTGAATTTTTTAAATAAAACCCCCTCATTTTTCATTGCATATTTTCGTAGCTTGTATCTTCTGTAAAGCTTTTCAAAACACTATAATAAAATATTTTTTCATTAAGTAATTTTCGAGTTATAAGGCTTAAAAGTTATAGTACCGTCAATATTAGCATTACCTAAAATTGTTGGCTAAAACTTGAATGTTATTCAGAATCATGACCTGGATAATATTTGTCAAGATCAAGGCCATTGAAAGTTGTACCTCTTATTTTCATTTTTGCGTAAAGATGAATTTCTAGTGTAAAATGAAAATAAAATAAAATAAAAATATATATAGTATTTGATATATATAAGTGAAAAAAATATTGAAAAATATATATATCGATTATTGCAATAAATATTGCCACATGGTAGTCGAGATAGTTATTGACACCCGCCTAAAAAGTAGCTAGGTACTAGTTTATTGCATAAGTGTTTATTTTTGTTTTACTTCGGAAACTGGATCTTTAATGCTTAAATAATTCAATGTAAATTCGATAGAGAAGGAGAAAATGACAAGCCCGACGATTAGTATTTTGATGATTTGATACATAGTAAAAAAAATTGTGTATTAGAAACGGTCCACTTATGTTTTTATTAACAGTTTGTGTTGAATTTTTCAATATATTCAAATGTTAATTTGATATGTGATTATGTTATTTAAAGATTATGTATTAAATTGATATTCAACATTTCTTAGTGACAAAATGACACAATTTATGAGTAAGTGAAAAAACGTAAAAATAAAGTGTTTTTAAATTCTAAGATGAATGAATAAAATGTGGGTTAATTTAACATATATAAATGTTAATTTTATTGAAAAAAATATGTTTCTTCGGTTTGTTTACAAACTGTCAGTATTCTTTTCTTTGTGATCATTTTTTTACATTATATCTGTATTATTTTCTAATATATTCATCTTATGTTAAATGAACACAAAATTTGAGTAAATCTTTTGAAATATGTGAAATATGTTATATACGACACAAATTTTTCAAAAGTAGATTCAAAATTTATCAAATAGATATAAATATTGTTCGGTATTTATATTTTTAACCATTTTTAAACATTTAATAAATTCAAATAAGTAAAATTATTCTTAATTAAACTTTCATTGAATAAAACGGTGTGCAATTGTTATACTGAGCTATTGATACAAATAAATATCTCACGAAGTATATTATTGGGAATTATATATAAAGAAACATAATATCAAAACTGATTGTTTTTAATTAATTCGATCTAACGCAAATATGGCAAGAGAATCTGAGCGCATTTTCTACACAGTCATTAAGATCTCCGGCTGCTTCACGCAAACTTGCGCGTTTCATTCACTGCTTTAATGAATGCGTCTTATTATTAAAATGCATATCCCGATGAATGTCTTTCTTAAAATTAAGAAGTAAAGTCTAAGGAAATTATAAACTTCCTTTTTTTTCATTATTAGTATTTACATTATTAGTATTTAGTATTTTCATTATTAGTATTTATATTATTAGTATTTATATTTTTATTTACATATATAACTCAAGCATATATTTAAGGGATATAAAAAGTATAAAAAAATATCTTTAAAAAAATCTAATTTTTTAAACATAGGAATTGTTAGATTTTAGATTCAGAAATTTAAATAATTTTTAAAAAGAGAGAATAATCTTATAAATTTTTTTATGAGTTATGCAGATATAATGATCATAAGAGGACAAGATCTTATTTTTTAAGACTTTTTACGAAGATGTGATATTTTTTACTTTGCTTGTACATATTAACAATTTCAATATTATAATTAACGTGCCCATTTTTGTTTATAAAATATGATTTTTGAAAATACTTTCTTATATTAAAATTTTTTTATCGCTATTTTTTATTAATATACAATTTAAGATTCTTTCTTCAATCAGAATGAGTTTTTTTTCTTGAGAGCTTACCGGATAACGTAGTAATTTCAGTATTGACGGCAGTTAAGGAAAAGGTGACTCTGCCTAAGAGGCAGAGACCCAGCAAGAAACATCTTTTCTGGATACGCATCCTACCACATTCTTCTATACAGATATATACCCATAAACACTCGTTCGTTTATGCGCACTCACTAATTCTTCAACAAAAAGATCAGATGATTAAAAAAAAAATACAAATCAAGAAAAAAATATAAATCCACGTTTTTATCTTCAGTGAGTTGCTGCCCGCGATCAACAACGCGTGAACCAACAACGAGGGAACAACGGACAATCCGTGACTGACTGAAACGAGTTTCAGAGTCCTGAATAGCGAGGAGAGAAAGAGAGAAAGAGAGAACAATCCACTTCGTATGTACGTATGTATGAACGGGTCAGGGGGAGAAAGACGGGGAAAGAGAGAGAGAGAGAGGAGAAATTAGAAGAGAGAGAGAGAGAGAGAGAGAGAGAGAAGAGGGAAGGAATTTGCAGAGTTTGTAATTCTCGAAACACTGCCGGAGACACCGCTGAAAGCACGCATGTACGGTGACCGATTGACTGCCGCTCTCTCTCGTTTCGTTGGCGATCCGTGCCGAGGCCGGAGCTGTAGTGCTGTACAACGGTGAACGGGATTCGCCTTCTTTGACGAGTTTCGCATTGGCCTACCTCTTGTTTGTGTGTGTCTTCTACCATGAGCCGTACGGCCACATTAACCTTGCTACAGGTACATATTTGTACTAGCGCCATATAAACGCCTCAGGCTTAATATGCCAAGTATATATTTTGAAATAATTTTTAAAACTACTATATTTTGTTTAGAAAGTCGGAATCATGATCATTACTCAAACAGTACAAAATATTTATGATAAATATTCGTAAACATTCTATTTGTCTTTTTGAAATATACATAAATATTTTATACATATTTTATATAAGTTTAATTTATTCGAAATATTATTAAAATACAGATTAAATATTTTATACAATATCTATAATAGATATAAGAAAATATTTCTAATATATAGTGCCAGTCAAAAGTTCTAGGTCATCTAAATAACTTCTGAGTGGTTCGAAATATAGATTGAAGCTTATAGAAATACAATGGAATAATAAAATCTATTATTTAATCTTGAAAGTACCTACCTTAACACTTTCGAAAGGCAGGGGAGAGAAGGATTGGCTAATCTTAAATGATATTGATCGAGTTCGTTTGAAAGAGCTTTTCGAAAGGAGAACAATATAAGATTATCTACGATTTTTTTCACATTATCGAGATTTTGTGATAATAAGGGCCCACGACGAGTATGTGACCCACTGTGAGAAAGGTAAAAAGATTCTTGCAGGCACGTTTTCGGAGTGATGTGTTTCTAAGTGGGCGGAGGGGAGAGAGAGAGAAAGAAAGAGAGAGAGAGAGAGAGAGAGAGAGAGAGAGAGAGAGGGGAGATGGGAGCACGCGCGCGCGCGCGTGTGTGTATGTGTGTGTGTGCGTGTCAATGATATGGGCAGAGATTTAATGCAAATGAAATGAGTTTACAATTTTATTCAAACTTCACATAATAGACAAGTATAATAGACAAGATAATGTCGTTTTTTGAAGGAACATTAATTATTGCATTTCATATCAAATTTCGCAGGCATACAGATATTTGAAAAAGTATTTGATCTTTGAGTATTTAAAAGGCATTCGACTTACGGAAAAAATTGTAAAGTGCCATATCGGGTGAAATAGCTAAATGAAATATTGAAAATAACAGATCTATCTCCGATGACCTTGATCTTGATATATGTTATCAAGATTATGACCTTGTGACCTCCGACAAGTTTTAGTTGGCGATCGTCCCTCTTTAAAAAGTTATAAATAAAAAAAATTTAAGAAATAACATCACATTTCTGTCTCTTTCCATATAATTTTTGTTGGTAAATATTGAAACGGACTCACCTTCAATGGCATATTGATATATATTGTCAAGATTAAGGAAATAATTTCTCATATAATTTTTATTTTTAAAACAGGAATTTGCTTTTAAAGCAGAAAATTTATTATTTTGTTACAACTTTTCAAAAACTTTTCTCTACTTTAACCCTTTCATTCCGAGCATCATATATGGCATCCATGCGATGATCTGTGGGTATGAACACCGAATATATACAATATCCATGCGATGATCCGTGGGTACGAGCGCCGGATATACAGGATGTTCCATTTTAAATGACGACCTAAAATTTCTCTTGAACAGTTTTAGAAAAAAATGTCTCAAAAGTTATGTGACTTCAAGGGGGATATAAGAGGGTACCATTGGTTTGATCTTGAGTGACGTTGTCAAGGTCAGGACAAGGTTACTTTGAATTTTTTAACGGAATCTCCTATTTGTTATTATATTTTTGTAACTTATCATGAGACCTTTCCAAAACTCTATAATAAAATATATTTTCATTAGATACTTTTCAAAGCTTGCAAGTTACAGCACTGCCGGTATTTGCATTACCCAAGGTGTCCGATGGCTAAAATCATTTAAATGTTGTTTAGAATCATTTGTTTCAGGATATCATTTGTTAAGATCAAGGTCATTGAAAGTTGTTTCTCTTATTTTCATTTTTGCATTGAAAATTCACTTATATATAAATATTTTATTATAGTGTTTTGGAAAGCTCTTGGGATGAGCTACAAGAATATGTAATAAAAAATAGGTTTCGTTTAAAAAATTCAAAATGACCTTGACAACGCCACCCAAGGTCAAACCAATGGTACCATCTTATGTTTCCCTCGAAGTCACAGAACTTTTGTCTAAAATATTTTTCTCTAAAATGTATTCAAGAGAAATTTGAGGTCGTTATTTAAAATGTGACACCCTGTATATGGTATCCACATGACGACCTGTGGATATGAGCGTTGACGGTTATTTATTTACACGTTTCACTCTATTTATGCAAAATATATATTTGCGGCAGGCTTTTCCGTACAGCAGAATCATGCTCGCGGCGGGCTTTTCCATACAGCAGGATCATACATGCGTATAGAAATTGGGTTAAAATTAATTTAATAAAATTATTAACATTGTTTATTCGTTTTGCTGGTATCGTTTATGTCTACAAAAGTCGCTTCGTGTAGAAGTTATGCACTCCGTAGCAGGAGGGGGGGGGGAAGAGTTATTTCTAATATCTGATAAATAAGATCAGTAGTAATACCAAAATGTAAATATTACCTTGAAATAACTCTGATTCTATATATAATATATTTGTACAATATCCATCATATAGGTGTCATATATAGAAAATAATGAATTTTAAATATGAAATTTAAATGTATTGGGAGTGTGCATTAATTTTAAAGGATTTTTTGATAAAAATACGGCTTTATTGAAAAAAATGATTGCAAATTGATTATTCAAAATATTGTTCATCGCTAGCCACTACTTTTTCCCATCTTTCTGGTAATAGGATTCCATGTTGAAAGAACGACATATCTTTTGAGACTATCCATGACTCATTTTTTGGTATCTTTATAAGAATGGAAGTCAAACAGGTCATGAATTATCAATTGAAATAGGTGGTAATCAGAAGGAGCAATATTTGGAGAATATATAATATAGCTGGTGCGACATCCCAGTTAAGCGCTTCTAATGTTTCCTTGATCGGTTTCACGACGTGTGGCCGAGCGTTGTCGTGCTAGAAAATCACTTTGTCGTGTCTTTTCGTGTAATCTGGCTTTTAATGCTCGGTTCAATTGCATCAATTGTTGTTAGCGTTCCCTAGCGAGTTTCATTGAGTTGGAGCAGCTCATAATACATTACACCTAGTTGATCTCACCAAATATAGAGCATGATCTTGGCGCCATGAATTCGGCTTTGCCATCGATGATGGTTCGCCTGGCCTGCGCTATGATTTTTTGCGTTTCGAATTATCGTAGCATGTCGATTTTTCATCATCCGTCATGATACGATGCAAAAAACTTTTTCTTCTGTGTCTTTGAAGCAACAATTCACAGGTCTTCATTTGCGTCTTTCGACTTCCCTCGGCTTCAACTCGTACAACACCCAATTTCCTTGCTTTTGAATCATTCCTTCAAACGTTTGGAAATCGTTGATTAATCAACATTTAATGATTCTGCAAGTTCTTCTTGCGTTTGACTCGGGTCTTGATCAAGTAAAACTTCCACTTCCTCATCTTTAAATGTTTTCGGCTGGCCTGGACGTTCTTTGTTTTCCTTGTTAAAATCACCTTTTTTATAGCGTTGAAAAGTACTCACGTGTTGAAATCGATGGAATATAATCACCATAAACTTCCGACAGCATTCGTTAACTTTCAGCAGCACTTTTCTTCAAATAGAAGCAAAAAAGCAAAGCTTCCCGCAAATTGCATTTTATTGATACAAATTCGACATTCAATGCTCAAAAAAACAATGTTGTTTACACTTCGACAAAATGACACACTGAAAATTAAATCTACATGATGGTATTTTGAACATAAAGGTAGCAACAATATGGCCCGATGCGATAGTATTACGCCATCTCTTGAAAATCTCCTTTAAAATTAATGTACACTCCCATAAATATATCTCATAAATATTAGGTGTGAGAAAAAGTTCGTGGCGTTTTTCCCGTTAGATGGCATTAAAAAAACGTCACGAACTTTTTCCTAATATATCTCGAAAATACGAAACCGCTGATTAATTTATAAGGAAAAGTTAATCAGTATCTTCATCTTTATAACATGTAATGTATTTATATATAACATATGTTAAGATCAAGGTTGAAGAGATATCTCCTAATGTAAAGTTAAATGTTACCCCAGAACCTATTGTATCTGCAATAGAATGTGCAATGTAAACTATATCTAAAGAACATTTTCTGAAATCAACCCTGCTGGAAAAATTTTACTGAAATTATTCTACGTTTTGGAACATTTTTCGGCAAAATTTCAACATTTAAAACAAATTTCAGCGATTTTTAGAAAAGATTCATTTTTATCAAAATTTTAGCAATATTTTAGCAAAAATTTCAGTAAAAATTTCAGAGAAATTTCAATAAAATTTCAAAGAAATTTCAGAGTAAGTGAAATTTCAGTTCAATTTCAACGATTTTTCAATATGTTAGCTGAAAAATTCACTTTCAGTCAAATTTCAGCAAATTTTCAGTAATTTTGATGAAATATTCCAAAACGTGGAATAATTTCAGCGAAATTTTTTCACCAGGAAAAATTGAAGTCAATATCAAAGCAGATTTGGTAATAGCAATATGATGACATATTTATACCAAATGCAGATCAAATCTGTAATCAAATATGTCAACAGAATGACACCAAATACAAACAATTTGGTTTTATTGTTGAAATATTGTCATGTGTATCTTACAATGTGATGATAATGAATAATTATTAATCCATCTCGTGGCACCGCATATGACAATGAATCTTGATTTTTATCGATAATTTGCAATATAGTTAGGTCAGCAAGATTTGCTTAACTTTTGTCGTAATGTTGTTGTTAAATTACTTATAAGCCTTGTTTGACTTTTGTCGACATTTATTCTCATGCTCCTTACGTGTCATCAACTTACTTTTTTGAATACAAAATTTGCATCAAAAATGCCTTTTACCATATTTTAAAAATTTATAGTAAGATTTTAAAAAATTTGTTTTTGATAGAATTTGACTATTTCTCTCCCTCCTTCTCCCTTCTTTCTCTCTCTCTCTCTCTCTCTCTCTCTCTCTCTCTCTCTCTCTCTCTCTAAGAGTGTATTTAGGATGTTTACTAGCAATAATAAAGTATTAGCAATAATAAAGTATGTTTGCAGCAAATCGGTAAATATAAACTGTTGTCAACATTTGCGATTGCAGAAAAAGTTATAGCGATATATAATTGTATATAATTATATATATATATATATATATATATATATATATATATTTATATAATAAATATATATATCTAAACGAAAATATTTTTTTTAAATAAATAAGTAAGTTTATATCATAAAATGAGACCCTCAGCTTCTATTTATTTATAACGTCACACTTTCCCTCTAACCCCTGAGATCGCACGAAATCCCGGGTCAAAAGAATTAAGTTCCTTGACCCAAAAAGTAGGATCAACGTTCGTACTGTCTACCGGAACAGGTGTCATAGCGTTCCTTCGGGACATTGATTCATATTCCAGGACCGAAAGATCCGATTCACAGTTCTCTTCGCGTATATCTATGAGATAGAGCCGTCCTCATTGTTTCCGCGACCAAAAAAAAAGAAACCTCCAAGGGTTTGGATGTAACACAATTTAATTAATAAAAATGTATGATAATATTTTTGAACATTTCTTTTTAGAGTTTATGATCCGGGAAAAATGTGTGTGTGTGTGTGTGTGTGTGTGTGTGTGTGTGTGTGTGTGTGTGTGTGTGTGTGTGTGTGTGTGTGTGTGTGTGCGT
>Ga0157364_1002600_pt1 | contig 16943 bp, 10 predicted proteins | sample AttsexASBM2_FD_111476 | JGI IMG/M metagenome (GOLD analysis project Ga0157364, IMG submission 111476) | Fungus gardens microbial communities from leaf cutter ant in Ribeirão Preto, State of São Paulo, Brazil - Atta sexdens ASBM2 | ecosystem: Host-associated > Fungi > Mycelium > Unclassified ... | reverse complement strand
ATTTTGGTTAATATAAATATGATTATTAAATTAGTTGAATAAGGATTATAATGTCTGACAAATTAATTTTTTGAGCTCAAAAAAATTGAATCTCGAGAAAAATAAGTACTGATTATATAATATTTTTGCTTTGATTTAAAAGTAATCTTTCTGCGAAATTATCTCAATGATTAATTCGCCAAATTTAATTCTGATATTATCTCGATAAATCGACATTGAAATGACTATTGTTATTTGCTAGCTAAACTTCTTGGATTCTAATATCTATAACCGAGGAATCGATGCGACTTACGCAACTCGTGTATATTGCCGATCAAAAGGAAGAAACGGAAGGAAGCGACCAGTGGCGGATATCCATATCGCGATACATCTGTCGCTGACATGGACATTTCTGTAGTATCCGTTGTGCACTGTCCAATCTCGTTTCCTTTTCTATCTATGCGCATTTCTCTCTCTCTCTCATGCACACGCACACACACACGCACGCACGCACACACACACACACACACACACACACATGCGCGCGCGCGCGCGTGCGCATATATATATATATATATATATATATATATATATATATATCTGTGCCACCGCTTCTTTTCGTACCGTTATGAACTACGACACGTCCGCTCGTAAATCCCGTGGATGTCGAACGATCTACTAGCGGTTATCGATCGCCGATCCGAGACTCGTTGATTACACCACCGCGAGCTTAGGTCACAAACCGAAGTAAATACACCTTGTAACTCTCGCAGCCTTTTCACACGATTACATGGGGGAGGGGAGAAGGATAATTACCGATGAACCGGACGCATTAATGCATACGACACTCGTGCGTGATTCTTTCTCTCGTGCTGACCTTCTATATTGATCTTTTTCTTCTCGAATTAATTGCAAAGAGTCTCTCTGATTAACCAATTTACGAATCGTTAAACCGGTCCATGTTGAATCATGGTGTACTTTTTTATCAAGGATCGCTTACGCTAATTATTTCTTCGTGAACCGAGAACCCGCGCAAACTTGTCTGACAAATTAAAGGGTGTCGTGTCGACTATGATTTTGATCGATGAGTTTCTCTTGAAAGTTACTCGCATACTATTGACGTAAAGACGATGTTCCATATGCAACGACCCAGCATATTCCTCTATTCGTGCATCCCGGATTTCTGCTAACAGCTGCCTACTTATCTAATTTCCTTTACGACCTTAGATGATGGCAGACACATTGCCCGTCAGTGTAATAATACGATTCAGTAACTAGAGACTCGGTGGACTTCTATCGAAGCTAACTATCATTAAATTCACTATGCGAGCATTAATATGCACGACAGCATCGCATTCTGACGTCGTCGTCTCGACGCATGAGATGCGCAGTTAAACGGTCCAATCTCGCGCGATTATGCATCGCAGTCAAAAACACGTTTCCCGTTTGTGCCGCGACTTCTCTCGCGGACACGCACGTACAACGACGGCGCGATGTACGACGACAGATTTTTTTTCCGACGTCCCATCCGATTATATTCTCGATCCTTTTATGTGCGCGTGCCATAACGGCCGCGTATAAGTAGCACACAATGCGGTAACCGTCGGAGATCGCAGTTAGGGGTTAAACGTGCCTGTGCACCCATCGCCGTCGGTCCATCGCCATCGTCGTCATCGCGCTCTCGCTGACAAATCGTTTGACACCCGTGTATATGCGCGCGCGCACCTTAATGATATGCTGCCGAGCACAAGGATACCTCCTTTGCATTCGTGACGTATCGTAGCTGCACCATACCGTAATAATATGACTGTGGTGTGCTATTAATTTAGCCGCACGAAATGTTCCCGTCTAAGGTCGGTATTCATAGTCGCGGTTCTTATATTTGAGATTGTCTTAATTACAGGTCTTAAGATGTCATAACCCAATCAGAATTACATTAGCATCTTAACTCCTTCAGACCTGATTTTATTGGATTATGTTAAAAAAAAATGTGTTTTTAATTCAATTTATGCGCACTTTAATTAGAAATTCATATTAAACGATTAATTTTTTTCAAAATTTTTACTATTTTTTTAACATATACATTATTACGTAGATCAGGTGGTGTCGATAAAGTTAAATAAAGTCAACGGATAATGTCTTTAAATTTGATGTACATTACAATGTACACAGGTACTAAAGGAGTTAAGACATTACTTAAGACGTTTGTAAAATAAGAACGGAATATGAATACCGTCATAAGGCATAAAGGGAAAGAGAGAAGGTGAGCGGGAGAAGGGAAGATGAAAAGAGAAAAGCGGAGACTGGGAAGATGACAGAAAAGAAGAATGACAGTGCACGGCGCGACGCTTAATTGAACGGATACGCTCGTGTTCGCGAACGAGGATGAGAATTCGCGTTTGACGTTCGTAGCAATGGACATGTACACACACAGTATATACTCGCATTATTCGCGATCTTTTGCGAAACGGCAAGCACGGGGGGTCACGCTCTCCTCGGCGCCTTAGCCCGCTGGCACACTATCGTTCTCCGAGAGTTCTTCCTCGAGAGCGTCTCTATCCCGCGCCTTACGGTATTCCTCCACCTCTTCCTCCTTCTCCTCCTTCCTCCGACAATATGAACCACCGCCATTACTCATCTTGTCTCGTTAACGATTATGCGCTCTAACAAATTGTACACGGCGTTATACGCTCTACTTCTCTTCCTCCTCCCCGCTACCCTTTCTTTCTCTCCTTGACCAAGATTACGATTCCGTGCTGAGAATGAGTTTGTTCGTCAGTTATTTGTGCGGTAAGTTTTTCTCCTTGAACGAGTTACAATTCGAACGCACGGATTCTGATTAACCCTGCAGTAGTGACCGACGATCTTATTGACCTGCGTGAATTTTCTTTTTTAATGAAGAGAATATTATTGAATAAGAAAGAAAAAAATTTCGAAAACAATGATAGAGAAATTAGACATATACATATTTATATAATTTATTTATATGCTATAAAATAGGAAGGAGAGACTTTTATAAAAGAAATACGAAAGTTAAAAAGCATCAAAAAGAAATTTTGTAATTTTTTAAAAGTCATAAGTGAGTGTATTAAAGATTTATTTTCAAGGTTGAACAGAAAGGCTCGAGGTACTCTGAGATACGTGATAAATTCAGGTTTTATCGAATCGTTCTAGCAATTTTCATTTTTTTAGGGCATAGAGTTCTCAGAGTCTAAAATTCTCAGAGAGAGTTAACTCACAAGTCACTTCCGTCATATTGAACGCGACTCGATTGCCTATTATTATTATAACAGCGCGCTGGTTGTTGGTCAGCGGATAACCGAAGACATTTCGCGACCGCCTCAGGCCCGCCGCGAAGAGATGTCGACTTCGAGTCCCTAATCACAACGCGGACATCATCTCAGCGAAGCCAAAGAGAATCTCCAAGATACTCGCGCCACCGATGCCTGCCATCCCGGCGATTTTGTTGTTGGATTCTCGAGCTATAGCGAACATGCGCGCGAAATTGGCGTCGGCTTGATAAGCTGAACGCGAAAAGGGACGTGCGGACGACTGGCATGCACACGTCAACAATCCACACCGTTATAGAAAATCCACACCGCGCCCAGCACCGCCGGCCCACATAACTTCACCCGGACAGACAGGGATTGTCTTATTACCGCAAACAACCGTGTGGCCACGGGCGGGCGTGCACGGGTTCGCGCAAATTGTCTCCACAAGAAAGGCACAGCCTCTCGTATGCGGGTCACCACCGTTATATACAGAGAGCTGTGTACGGGCTGGTGAACTACGGCATTCCCGACTGACTCCGCGGATTCCTTAACGAATTTGGAGTTAACGTTTGATAGCGAAGTTTAATTGTAATTTTACCTACGACTTTGCAAATCCAGAACTGCAACTGTTTACTCTCATAGTTGTATGCTTTCGACACAATCTCGTGACTATTAATTGATTACAAGCTGGTGGAATGAATATACTTCTTCATTTATTATTCTTGGCGATAGAAACTAATACGTACTTATAGTAGTTTCTTAAAGTTTGGTAAATTTGCTTTCTAAAGAAATTTCAAAAGTTCATATTTCTTTTTATTTTAGAATTATTTCTCCTTTCATACTCTTTATACTGACTTAAGACAATCTAAAGAATCGTAACGCAAGTTAAGTTTCTATGGACATTTCACGCATACGTAATTATCTAACTAAATTTAATCATAAATTACGTTGAGACGCGATGTCTGACTTATAATTAATCGCGATTATTATTATTATTAGTCTATATTATATAGATGTATATATTTTTATATTCTCCAAGTACGTAGTAAAATTGTATAATATATCCATCTAGTAAAAGTCAAAGTATCGAGATAAAATCACAGCACAATAATGTCACGCGGTCCATTAGAATCGAATGCTCCCGGGCACTTTTTGTCCTAGATATTTCTGAGGTTAACGATACCTCGCGGATCGTACAAGCAAATGGTTAAACGATCGTTCGAAGAAAGATCGTCGCGGAAGAAAATTCGGCCTTAAATCTCGCCTAACGTCGTAAACTTTAATCTCGGTACGAAATGTACAGCGGCACGCTAACGGTAATCGAGCAATTACTAGCGAGCCGTTCAATTCCTCGCGCTCTAGCGACTCTTGTATATCACATAGCTCTCCTCTCTTCCTTTTTCTTTCTCGGTTTTTTTTTTCACGTACGTCACCTTTGCCACGACGTAAACTCGAGAAACTACGATGCACTTCTTCTAAACCCGTCAAACTCGTACACCTTACGCACTTCTCACCGATTATTCCTTACTGCAGTTCATGTAAGCTAATCATACAGTCTCACGAGTCGATATTCGAGTTTCGAAAGTCTTAAACATGTCAATACTTGCGAGAGAGTAAAATCGGTCTCGACGCTAATGATTCTCTGGGGGGATTTAGATACGAATTCGGAACTGAATTTAGAACATATGTATTTGCAGAAGGCTCTTCTCTATTCGCAAATAGAATTTGCTTTATTTGTGGTGTTGCGAAGAGAGAAGGAGAAAGGAGAGAGAGCATGTGTGCACCAATATTAATTTTCTCCTACTCTCGTAATCGGTGAGGACAGAAATTTGCGTGCCAGAGCTCTGGCCGTGCGCGCTCTAAATCAGCGTTAAGAAAGCTGTATAAAGCCGCGCCGTAACGTGTACCGTAATCGGTTGCTCTTTGTAAGCGTCTAATTAATGGTGATGCATCCTAATTCCGGGGCTTTGCTTTTAGCACGTAGGTACCTACCAACTCGGGCAGTTATGCCCGGCACAATTGGCGACTCTCGCCTTGCTGTGCCCCGCCGCCGGCTGCGAAAGTTACGCGAAAGATTAATGCCTTCGCAACGCACGCTAATTGTATTAGCCCGCGAGCATTCGCGTTATGAACGCCGTGCGCTCGTAAAGAAAATTATTTTTATTGTCGTATTTATGTGTTCCTTTGCATATTCTATTTACGTTTTATTATATTTTATTATGCTTCGTAGTATTAATCGTAAGTAGTATCTTGCTTATCCCGCTTAGTGAACTTCCAGTAAATAGAGATCACTTCATTTCGCATCGTAGTTTTAAATCACCCTACATCGTGACAAGTTTAAACTCTCCTCTGGTTTTCAATTATTTCGAGATTACTGCTATAAATCGTTGTATGACACCAGAATCGCGAATTCTACGTCCTCGAATTTTACATCGTCGAATCCGTGCAATGATGTCACTGGTGATGCCTTTTATATTTGTTTCAACGAGTTATTTCGCCGTATTAAAAAAAAAAAAAAAATGGGCGAGCGAAACTGTCGGGAATTCTTCGGTGACTCGCTCCTGCGATATGAATGAGCGAATGGCTCATAAAAGGTTATTTCTCGATGTCGGCAACTACTGGATACCAGATGAAGATCCACCGTGGGCATTAAAATTTTCAAGTGACGTTCACGTGATGGATCGCAATACTCGAACGAGCGAATGAACGTATGAACGAGTCCGTTGTGCTGTGCTTGACATTATGAACGCGTTCTATCTCTCACAGAACCCGACGCTGTCATTGTTACGATTCCAGCTATAAGCGACGTAAAAATGGTCTGTGGGAAAAATCGTTTTTCCAAAAAGCCTGAAAAATACGATAAAAATACTCCTCATATCTCAACGGGAATCAAGGAAATTTGCGTAAAAAGAATCTCTAATATGATTTATTAACGTATTTATTATTATATATGTTCGAACAAAAATTTCGGCAATTCAATAAACATTCCAATATATCTCGGCACGCAAATAAATTGATTTACATTTAACGTTTTTCGATAAATAGTTCCGCGTTTGAATTATCGTTTGCAATTCTCGCAGTTTGTTGCACGCGATAAAATCCTTTGTGTACGAGACCGCATTCTTTTTTTTTGCATGTCATCCGTGTATCGCTTTACCACTCGCGCTTTTAAATCGCGCTCGATTCCATCGACACGCGATAAAGCGCTCTGTTGTAACTTAACCCTCTGGAGGCTGGCGGCCACCGGTGTTTCACCGAAAGTATCTTTTTGAAATTCTAGTTTACGCGCGGTGGCCTCGCTCGAACGAGAATGTCACAATGGTGGTCTCAAAGCGAAACCACCGAACCTTCAACTATAACGATATTAGATTTAAATGGAGTAACAGAAAAATTGAAGAGAAAAACGTAATAATAATAGTGATCCCTATTATTCTGATATAATTTTTAAAATACTCGACTTGGAAATGCACGATATAGTTAGATTTTATATAAAAACTTTAAAATATTTTATTATTCTAAAATTGCTTTTAAATACTACGAGGATATCGCATTTAATTAAGTATGGATGTATAAAAAATGCAGCGGTTTTTCAAATAAAAATATACTTTTGTTCATTATAAGCGTACGTATTATATACCGAACATCCCGTATGCAATCTTTTCTCTCTCTTCCTCTCTTTTTATTTCTGTATCTTGTCAAGAACGGTAATATCGTCAAGTCACGAGATAAAGCCGTTTTCTCCTTTGTCCCCAGTAGCTGCTTCGAGATCTCGTTTCCATATCTCATAAGTTACGAGCATGCATCTGCTCACGGAAGATACAGATGCGTTTCAATACGACTGGTGACGCGACATCCCGGGAGAGGATCAGAGAGTGAAGGGGGAAGGCTATTAGTCACGTTTATGGACTCGTTGTCCAGCGAGCGCGATCCCGCAATGAGAATCGATTTGCGCAAAGATGAGGGGAATAAACTACGTCGCGCTTATCGCGAGACTGCCGGCGAAGGTTGAAAGGATACTTCGTGTTGACCCTGAGATCACTGGACAGCAACAGAAAAGATAGAATAATGTAAGATAGGCTAGAATGGAATAAAGTTTATATTGCGTGTTCTAGGACAAGCAATCTTCTTAAAATACAAAAGGGAAGTGACACTTACAAAGTAGATATTAACAAAAAATTATAGCTACTTATAAATATACGTTATGAGATATAAAAAGATAGCGTAAATACAAACGTTGGAATTAGACGGAAAAGAAAAAAGAAAAGAAGAAAAATACATGGAAATTTATTCTTATTATTCGTTATCTTTTTTCTTCTCTTGTTAAATTGATTAATAAACAGTCAGTTTATATTGTACAATGAATGTATTTCTCGCGGATATTTTTGTCTAGAAAAACTGATCGCATACATTTCATCGGGATCGAAATGTATAATCCTTTATTGAACGATACTCCGATCAAAGTCTCAAATTCTGAAACTCCGGTAAAATGCTGACTCGATTGCAGACGAGTGAAAGTCGCGCTAATTGGAGAACTCACCGAAACGCGTTTGAATCGTCCGTTGCAAATTAAGCTGGCGCACATTCAAACAAACGGATTTGCACAAAAAAAGGGATAAAAATTGTGACAGGTATTCCTGATTTTTGTGAGTTAAGCTTTAGCTACTGAAAGCTCCGTCCCGGGAAAGATCCAGATTAAAAATTAAATCTTTTATAAAAGTATTAGGAAATTATATATATAAAATTATAAAATATCTATTATTCTTTTCAGATAAACTTTTCTATTTTTGAATATTTTCAAGAGAAAAACTCAAAATTATAATTACAAAGCTGTATTCTTCAAATCAATTTTCGAAAAATGTTTACGTGACGAAAAATTTTAATTGGATGCTATTGACCCGTGGTTCACAGAGAAAGAAGTTAATTCGAATTTAAATTAAATTTTCGAACGCGTTTAATATCCCGGGGAAATTAATTTTAATTATCAACGTAGACAAATTGTCACAAATTTTGTTTCTAATTTTCGCTCTTGCTCGTCCCATTAACGGTGTAAGTAACAGATGCTTGCGATATCTTGCTGGCGGCGAGAGCAAGTTCGAAACACGTGGAATGATGTCAGTCAACGTCGGATCGCCTGTCACGAAATCAACCGCCGCTAGGCTGACGCCGAAAAGTTAGTCGAGCGCGTTAGTCGATAGTCCACAACTGCGAGACCTATTAGACCAAAGTACCGTGAGTTCCCCCCCCCCCCTCTCCCTCTGTCTCTCCCTCTTTCCCTTTCTCTCTGGCTCTCTCGATTTCGCCCTCTCTTAGTCTAGTGTTCCTCTCTGTGGTTGGCTGTGCAGTCGTTGGTGAAGTTTACGCCACGTCGGTTATCAATGGCAGTCGCGTCGGAGCTGCCGCATTATGAACTTATCACGGAGACAGTCGCGGACAACTTCGCCATTAAAGTTCCAGCACTAGCAATGTTACTGACTCTCCTCCGCTTTCTCTTCTTCGTCTTCCATGGTAGTGATACTCGCCCTTCCTAGACACCGCCACGAGAATCCCGGTGAACAATAGGAGGTACAAGCGTGCAGCTGCAGCAGCCTAATCTCGGACCGTGATGGAGCTATAAATGTTCCGGAGAATCAGACGGATTCGCTTTTCAATACTAAAGGGAAAGGAACAGATGTTTCTTAGATTCTTTAACTTTTCTTTTCCTAGAAGATATTTCTATTTAAAAACTTTCTTATTATCTAATATGCTAATTTATTACTTATTACGACAATAGATTAACTGTATTAAATATATATATAATATATAACAATATATTAAATTATTAAATTATTAAAATGTTCAAGTCTTCATAATATTTAAAGAAAAATCGAAGAATAACTTTAATAAAGTTTATTAAAGCATTTTAATGTAAATATATATTGTTTGCTTTTATTACATCTGTTTTATATCATTAAACATGTCTTTGAACATTCTTTCAATAATCGATAAACCGATGTTCAGTCAACTAAATAATAAATAACTGATTTGTTGAAAAAAGAGAACTTGCGCATAGACGACTTCCATTGTCGACAGAGTCTCTCTCGCTTCATCGGCGATCCTCTGCTGTACTCCGCCAGGCCGCCGGGTCGATAAAAAGTTGTTTTAATTGGCTAGGAATCGTGGAAACTCGACGACGCGACGACTTTTCAGCTTTGTCGTTGCTTCCTCGAGCGTAAAGCGCCGATATAAATGCGCGATATTACCGTATCGGGCGTGCATTTTAATCCTTTATTGCCACCGAGAAGCTAAGTCGTTGACATGGTTCCATTATTTATTATCGCGTCGAGCGCGCAATTTATATTACATGACACCCTTCGTAATTTTTTACTCCGATCATTAATTTATTCCGTCTTCTTTTTTTCTTCCAGGTACGTAATTCCACCATCGGCCGCTTTTGCATGCAAGATGCAGTTTGCGTTATCAAGGGTATGTTTTAACTAAAGTACGAACATGCTTTTAACTTTAACTGATACATCGCGGGATAATACTGTTGCTAATAATGTTACATATACTTCACTCCCTATACGAATTACTATATTTTCTGATCGTCCGCTGGATAATTGGCTGCTGAATAAATGGGAAATTATCAGGCTAAACTGCCTGCCTTATTATCCCAGTAAGAATCGCGCGTTCACTTCTTTTTTGCGATCCGCAGGGACCTCTCCAGAAGAAGCTAGAGTCTAATTAAAAACTTAGTACCGCGGAACGAACCTCCGCATGTTTCTGGACACTCTTTCCTTTTCCTTCTTCGTTTCCAGGAAGCCTGACTTAATTAACTTTGCGAAGAATGAACTGTGCGTTATCCCTGTGGTACTCTTATATATATATATAATATACCTTTCGCCCCGTTTTAACTTTATCAGGTATTCGCTCGCGAAAAGTCGCGCTTTCGCGTGATTTATGTATTCCTCGTCGCGTTTTTCGACTTCTGAGAACGGTGATGTTTCTAATTGGCGCAATTACGATTGCTTGTATTACTTGGTATCGCGCGCCGCGTTGCATACCGAAGAACAGGAAATTCGCAATTCACGCCTGCGGTTATTCTTGTCGCGGTGGTTATTCCTAAAAGTGGAATTTTCTCTAGTAAATGAACCGCGTGCGCGCGAAATAATTCGCGCGGCGCGAGACGGGAAATTTGCGGCGTGCGATTTCATTTCGCGAGAGGAATTTGTAATCTTAAAATTTTTGTGCAAATATGTCTTGACGCCACAGACATTTTCTTGTATTTCGCTCTGAGGGAGAAATATGCAGATTTCCATATTACATCAAAGACCGATATTAATATTAAAATATCTCGTATAAAAGATTCGACGACCTGAATACTTTTGAATGACATTTCTCGAAAATAAAAATTTTTCAGAAAAGTTCTTAGATTACATTAGCATAGCACGTTATATTATATTACAAAAAACATGAAGTTTGAAAATAAAGATAAATTAGCTTGTCGTAGGCTGCGGATACATATATATTACACAGGAAATTGGTTATGTAGAAGATAATGTAATTTTGAAAAATTTTTAGAGAATATATTCTATCAATGTTCAGTGATATTCAGATTATAAAGTGCTTGATTATACTCGACATATTTAAACATTAAACGACATATTTCTTCGAAGATAAACGTATAGATTTCTCTTAACTTCCCCTTTGACCTTTCTTTTTCTAAGGCAGAAAACTTGGTTACAATGAGGATTACGTTCCGCCGACGTGGCCGACATATTTTATACGTCGAACTTTATTATACCTTGTTCGCAGTTTCTCTCTTCTACTTTTTTCTATTCTTCCTTTCTAGTTTTACATGAACAGTGAACTCCATCGAAGAGATTCGTCATGTCTTTTTTTCACGATTTTAATTCCCAAGCTAAGAAACGAAATCTAAAAAAGGACGAATGTTCAAAAAATCATACGAACAAATTTATTCGAGAATTTATTCTATTTGAGGGAAAAGGGGAAGGAAAATGTTGGGGACAAGTCCAGAAATCAATATCTCTCGCAAAATAGTGAGCTTTTCTGTATTAACTGCGAGCAACGGTTTTCTAATAAAGCGCAGTATAATCCTGATACCCCGCAGAGTTAGTCGGCATATATATTCGTCGCGTAATCAAAGCACCTGTAAACCGCCATGCAATACACGGCATTACCACCTCATATTAATTCTCGAACGAATAGAAAATGTTTCCCCGAGGGGTTGACTCGCCTTCACAAAGCGCGAGAATCTCGCAGATTGCAAAGAAAACGCGTTATTCACAGCTGAAAATTAAATATTGTGATAACTCGTGATTTCTTGATTATATAAAAAATCAGAGAAGTATGAATGTAAATGTGCTAATATAAGTTAAAAATATAAACATGATGTAAATATTTTTTTTTCTTGATAAAAATTATTTTCTTCTGGAAAAAAACATTCTTTCATGCATGAAATGTTGTAACTTCGGAAAATATAATTGTAATTGTGATAAAAAAAATTACATGAATATGAAAATTAATAATTTTATTCCAAAGAATAATTCAAAGAAAGAATAATGGGATAGAGATATCGAAAGAATAATTTCAAGTTTTCGTATGAAACCTCTCTCAGCATTAATTTCAAACTAGACGTTCTTTAAATTTTCAAATTAAAGTTTCAAATTTTCAAATTTTCAAATTTGAGTTTCACATAAAAAGATTTACTTGGATAGATCTGGAGTATCGGTTATCGGGTGTAGAAAGTTGTTATCGGGAAGCAGATGTCTTGCGTGCACGCCAAACTCGGGACAACCTTATCTCGAATAAAGCACGAGCACATACATAATAGTGCGTGTTACGTCGATTCTTTTTGTCAGTGTAGTACAATGCGCAATTCTGAACAAACTTTTACTAATCTCGATTAAACACGCGAGCTATGGCTTCGTGTCATGCGTATCGGTTTTGCTTCTTAACTGTTATGGGTTAGTATTATAAAAATACAGTAAAGAAACGATAAAATTAAAACTTTCTATAAAAATCGCTTCTAAAATATGTATAAGATAAAAATTTTTTCAATTAAAATTATTAATTATTTCACTATCCTAGCATTAAGTGGCTTCCAACTAATTAACTGATGAAATTAATCATAGCAGAAACGAATATTAATTTGTCAAATAATTGGATCCTGTGTGGATCGAATAAAATCTTTAAATAAATAATTTATTAAAATGAAATTATTGTACTGCATAAGTTTCGTCTATTTTTTCAAATGTTGATTTATTTTTAAATAATTCTTCCAATGCTGCTTTTGTTGGAAAAGCCATCACTGGTTACACCACCGTTTAGATTGTTAGTAACAGTGTCGTTTCGAGAAAAATGCATTCTCGCGAAAATGCGAATTAGCCTGCGGTTCTTTATCTTGCGAAGCTCATCTTCGCGTTGATGGCAGCGACAGGTATAACGACAATGCAAAAGCCGGTAGGCCATTTTCCCATTCTTTATACAACGCAAGGCATCACAGGGGCAATATTCACAGTGCTCGACGATGACACGATAGATAGTTGAGTGCGGTGAAAACACTCAACGCCGTCTTTTATCCTCTTTCATCCTGCTGCAACACCTTCGAAAAGATTACACCAACGCGAGATGGCTCAGAAACGATTGTATTAAAATGCACGTTTACATTATAAAAACAGATTTCCGATTTGCAAATGCAAAACATGTACTGTCGGAAACACTCCAGAATTTGATTTCTTTCTTATTATTTCTTTATATAGTTATTTCTTTTATCATTTGATATTATATTATAGTAAAAAAATAAAAATTTTATCAAATTAAAATTTTGCCAAAAATATGTTTATTTTAAATTAATTGAGCAATGACATTATTTATATTCTTTTTTAATTCGGCGGAAGGTTAATTTCTTAATATTAAATTAATTTTTTTCATATTTTAACCTAAAATTAATGTTTATATTATTCGAAAGTTATGTTGTAAAGAAATATTATTCAGTTATTAAGTTCATATTACATGAAAGTAATCAATACTGATGTAAAAAAATAATTTCGAATTATAATTAATAAAACTGCCATTAGAAAGTAACGCGGTGCAAGTGAAACACTTTACATGATAAATTGCTGTAAGATCGCTTAAAGCCGCGCGTCAGCATAGCGACAGCGGTTTCAACCGCGACAACGCGGTTCGCGAGCATCCCGAGTGTGCCGTTAAAAGAACAGAGAGGAGAGTCGAGAAAGACGGTGACTCCAATAGAATAACTTAGTAGCCTCGTTTATATCCTTCCGCCAGTACTCGCCGCTCCCGTTTCGTTTGTTCTCGAACGCGACGGGCGATTAATTAACGAGCGCTCGACAAACGATCGAAGTGCCGTGTCGACTACGACAACGACAACGACGACGACGACGACGACGACGACGACGACGACGACGACGACGACGACGACGACGACGACGACGACGACGAGGACGAAAGAGAAGGCGTCACGAGGGTGTCGTTCAAGCTGTATACTTCGTCCCGGTCCTAATTAAACCGGAGTTGAAAATTACTACCGGGAAGTAGTCTAGGCCAGAGGAAAAGAACGAAGGACTTGTCCTCTGCGCGGATAAGATGTTTCTAAGCGCAACTCGCGCAAGATTACTTAAATTTCAAACATTTATAGTCCTTATCCTATAATTTTAAATCATATCTTTTAAAAATATTCACTCTATACATAAAAGATTTTTAATTTCTTCATTCAACACCTGTTAAATTCTTGTAACGGTAATTAATTACTACACTTAATAATCTTATGGTATCTTATGGTATCTTTTAATATTTGTATATTATATCAATATGTACAATAATTCCCGCAAATCATCGTTAGCGTTTGTCAGCTAATAGTATCTCGTATATTAGCATCATCCTGTCTTTGCGAATCTATCGCTCGCTCATTCGATGCGCTGTGGCAGGTTGGCGAATTATCGGCTCGCGTTCCTCCCGCTAAAGTGCTAATTATTGCAATGCAATTGCCGACGATCTATTCATAATCCACGAGCGCCTAATCTAAGCTCAATTACGCGCCAAGCGGATTATATGCACTCACTTGAAACTGAATTAAACGTAATCTCCTCTCCCTTTCAGCACGATCTCTAACGTTGATCTGCGAATCGTACTTGATGTACCTTACGCTTCTCAAATGCGGCTTAATTAGACGCGCGTAAAAGGCTGCCACGAATCCTGAATTTCGATGCGGCTGGGTTACAGTTTCCGATAGTGAATGAGGGCACAATTTAATTTGCTGTCGTGACTCACAATTAACGCGTAATCGAACAATCGAAATCAAGAATAATGTATTACAAATAAAATAGATAAGAAAATAGATAAGACTTTGTTCGAATTATCGAAATATTTTTTACCTAAACATTAACAAATTTCTAGAGTAAGTATCTTATTTCTTTCAGTAAATATGTTTTTATAAAAATACATTTGAAAATCGTGTCTTTGAACAACATTATTAGCGCTTAAGACATCACAGTTAATAAAATTTAATAAAATTCTTCATAATATAATGAAGAAAATCGTAATTCTTTAGGTATAATCTTCTCTAAGATTTAGAGTTTGACCGTTTGGCGACCCGACTCGATGTGGATTCGTTCTAATTAATCTGTGCTCCATTTATAAAGCTGTAACACCGAACGGAGACCAAGTTTGAAAGTGGCCGCCATTGCGAAGTTACGGGGGCGAGACGGCGCGAGCGGTGGTTGGTATATTAAAGGGTGCCCGATCGTTCGTCACGGGGGGGACGATCGTTTATAAGCCGAACAGGTTCATGATTCTCCTTGCTGCTCTTATATTTCGTCGTCAAATTGAATCTTCCAGTGGACCTAAGACATTTTTGTTTTTTTTTTCCTTAATTATTATATTGATAATTTAAAAAAAACATAAGCTTAGAGATGATAAACGAGATATAAGATAATAAAATATTAGGTCGGGGAAAAAGTTTCTCCATGTTTAAAAAAATTTTTTTGCAAAAGTTTTTCATTTGTTGTGAAATTTTCGTCACTATTATATCATTCGCTAGAGCAAAGTTTCAGCTTTAAGAATCTGTTTTTCAAATTGCGATATGATGATTTTTATCGGAGTTATGAACAATCAAAGTCAGAATGCTCTTAACTTGCGAATAACTCAGGAACAAAAAATCATAGGAATTTTTTTTTTTTTTAATTTAAATTTCGTTCATTTTTGACGAAGATATTGTATATACAATTATGAATTTAAAAATACGAAGAAACTTTTTCCCCGATCTAATATAATGAGGATTAAGTAAAAGTAATATTTTACAATCAAAGTGTACACGTGTGATAATAGGAAATAGAGTAATATTTTTCTGATAGATAGAAATGTATTTAATACTACTACTCTACCATAATAAAAATTTATAAATAAGCTAATGAATTTTTATTAAATGAAAATGAACTTAATAAAACTTATTGTATGTTCGTCATGTAGTGCTTTGGAAATTGATTGTCGGAATATATGCTTCAAATTGGTTATACGAAACGTCTTATGTACCGTTAAAAGAAAATTTTCAAATCTTTCGGAATTGTTCAGAATCTTTGAGGAAATCGAAGAGATTATGTGTTCTCACATCGAGTAACATTTCCACCGAACTTTTCTCTTATTGCCTTTTCCTGAAGTGCTGTGATATTTCGATTCTTCGAAATTCAACGCTAGGAGATCATCAAAGAGAGACCAAGATGTCGAAAAGAAGAGACTACGGAAATATATGCGAAGCCGCCGCGAGGAACAACGGTCGTAAAATTCGATGAGGAAGAGGATATCGGTATCGTAGGTGGTCATAACAACGGCGATGGTGCATTGATTACAGGACGGTCTGCGAGTTAACAGCATAGGATTTCTCGATAGGAGAAGAAGTATAGAGAGGAGGCGGTTAAAGCTCCTTGTTGTGTGATCAGTCAAGCATACCGAATGGAAAAAAAGGAGAAAACACTGTTACCGTGAATGATATTCCAGTGAAACGAGAAATATATTATTGCGGGACGAAAGTTGGGAGTAGAATACGATAGAGATATCGAATATGCACAAATATTGTATAACGTCTAAAATAGATTCCTTACTGAATTATAAAATGGATGTTTCAAAAATGTCGAAATATAACTTTTTAATCAGTTATAAACAAAAAGTAAAAATATTTTCTCGAATTGGATTTTCAGGATGTAGATGAATAATATCAAGTTCCTCTTTATTCGACTTCGAGCAGGAATAAATTTTTAATGGAAATTTTAATTAAGGAACTAACTAAAATTTCAAATTGCTGAATATAAAAGAGCAATGATAACTCATCTCTTTAAATAACATTTAATTACTAGTTTCAAAGTAATATAGATGTAATATAGATCTGTATAAATGCACTTAAGCAAATAATAAAAGTCAAATTATTAATAATTTTCTAAAGTTAAATTGTTCAGTTTTTTGTTAAATTAATATTTAGGAGCCACAGCAATCAAAAATGATTAAAATGATTAGAAATGATTAAAAATATTCAAATTGTAATTTGATATTATGAATTTAACAATGTATGCAATACGTGATACATATTAGCACTCCTCAGACGTTTAAATATGCATTTCTTTTGTGAAGACAAAAAATGAGATTGAATTAAACTACAATAAAGCTCCATGAATTAATTAATTT
>Ga0157364_1002599_pt1 | contig 16944 bp, 10 predicted proteins | sample AttsexASBM2_FD_111476 | JGI IMG/M metagenome (GOLD analysis project Ga0157364, IMG submission 111476) | Fungus gardens microbial communities from leaf cutter ant in Ribeirão Preto, State of São Paulo, Brazil - Atta sexdens ASBM2 | ecosystem: Host-associated > Fungi > Mycelium > Unclassified ... | reverse complement strand
ATATATATATATATATATTCTTACGGAATATAAATATTCAAAGTATTTTCTATTATTATGAATATTGATGAATGCAACATTTTCAAATACAATTATATACAAGAAAATATTATTGTATTACAATAAAAAAAAATTATTGAATAATCATAGCATGTATGTGTATATTTTAGAAAAATGTAAAATATGAAAGATGTAAAATACGAGATTTGTAAATATGAGAGATATAAAATGTGAGATTTTTCTTTATCAAAGTAATCGTACCCAGGTAACATGCATGTTGCATAAGATATCTAAAAGATATCTTTTAGATATCTTTTAGACATAAGACATCTAAAAGACGTCTCTATCTTATGCAACATAAATGTTATTTGGATATCTAGTACAAGTTACGGTATAATAATGCAGTATCTTTGGTACCAGTTTAAAGCGTTAATATTCTATATTGCATTCGGAGCTGACGTTTCAATGAAGTTCGTGCTTACCTTCGGATTGGGCAGTTCGCCACTTTGCAAACTGGCCATGTAGCACCGCAGGCGAAATTGCTCGCAGTGGAGCCGCTCCAGATTCTCCTCCCATTGTACTATTTGATTGTTGATCTGCTGTTTGGTGTCGACATCAGAAACCACTGATTGCTGAAGATCCGCCATATGCTTCATCTTGTGGTCCTACAAACAATCAATATGATTATTGACCTACTTCTTTCTCTCTCTCTCTCTCTCTCTCTCTCTCTCTCTGTCCTTTCTTTTTATTAAAAATTATATCAAGTTTTAAAATAAAAGCAACATGATAAAAAAAAAACATAAATGATTATAATTAAAAATATTTAATCTGTCTTATAAATTTGTAAAAGGTTCTTTAATAAATTGATAATAAGTTGATAAAAAAATTGCAAGATTTTCTCCCACATTCAATAAATAGTTCTTTTCTTTCATAAGCTTCTTTTTATCACTTTTCTCTAAACTTTTGATGCTTCTATAGAATAAGCTGAGTTTGACAGAATTACATCAGTCAACTTTTTCTATGTACCGATTCGATCGCCTTTTCCAGACGGAAAATCTCCTCCTGCAGCAGGTGAAGCGTGCCGGTTTTGCCGCGATGACGCGCAAACGCGGCGGCGCACGCCGAGTGAATACTATTCACCCAGTTCTCCAGCTCCACTTGACACGGCGCCTAAACACAAAACGAACACCATGTTTTCTTCACTGAACCAGAATTCGGACCTTCCTCTCCGGCCTCGGCAAATTTCGCCCAGCTAATCGATCGTCGCTCGCGATGTCGCTCACGCTTCCAAGTGATTTAAAGTCGTGGCAAGCTTTAAAGTAGCGGCAGTGGACTATTAAAAGTTCGCCGTGTTGCGTGACCCGGGAACGAGTTCGTGAGACGGTTAATTAAATACACCTAGTTAGCAATTCGCGCGGTTAATGCACTCCCGAAGGCTACTAAAGTGCGGAGATCAAACTGAGGCGGCATAATTGTTCGCTTTGACTTTCCAATAATTTGCCGTGTATAATCTCTATAGACTCTCTACGACAGTCTTACTCCAAGTTTAATTGGCATACTATCTACAATAATATTCGACGGGGGGGGGGATGATTAAGAAGTTCGTACATAAAAACAACAAAACTATGTACAAATTGAATTAGGTTGGTTATGTAAAAGTCTAGTTTTCATCTTTCACATTTTAATTTAATTAGTTCTCTACTATTAAAAGTTTAAAAAGTAGAGGATATTTCATTACGGAAAAATCTTTTCAATATATATCTGCGAGTTATAACATTTCCTTTACTATTTATATGTTTCTTTTTACAGATTACGGCAAAGTCGCGTTAAAATTTTATTACCTGGAACAGATAGGCGTCCCCAAATGCGGTGCTCAAGCAAAATATGTAATCTTTCTTTGGATGTTCGGGAATCGGCTGCATGATCGCACCGTCGACGATGATCAGGTGTTTAGGTGCTGCCTCCATGGCCCTACTCTCCTGTGAATCGCAGGGATAGAAGAGGAGAGTGGTGCCCTTCAAACAGACCCAATAACCCCTCCAGCCTCTCTTTTTAGCTAGCTCGATCTGATGCTTCTTGCGCAACAACCATTTCTTCACGCTGAGAAATCTAGAAATTCCGAAGCGTTGTCATCTTTTTTATTTTTCTTATATTTAAATTTATTAAAATTATATTATATTAAAAAACAACTTTATACATTATATTATATTGTTGTCTCTATTATTTTCGTTTGTCCCGTCAAATTACATTTATTATGAGATTACCGGATTTTTAATCGAATAATATCATAATAATAAATGTTTATTATGTAAAAATTTTCACCGTTTATTCATATGTATATTCATATTTATGTTAATCTGAATCAATTTATAAACGAAAGGAGGTAATTTTTGCATAAATATCTGTCATTATCATAATATTCGATTAAAAATCCGGTAATCTCAATCCGATCTGATATTTTAGAAACTGAACAAAAAACGGACTTAGATTGATCTCCGTTTGTGGCCTTCATATATCTGTGTCACGTTATGCGAGATATCTATATACAGATTCTCAAGGCTCATTATTTTTAAAAAATAAACAAGTATGAGAGACGTACCCTGCCTTCCGAACTGCACCGGTGCAATTGAACGAAGCTGCAGCCGTGCCGGTCTGCTTCCGATAGGGCGAATTTATAGCACTCTCGCCGTCGTCATCATCGCTGACGGCAGTGGTGAGGGACATCCTATCATCGTCCGACATCTGGAAAATACGTCAGATTTTACTTTAGCTGCGATAAGTGCGCTTATCATTGTGAAAATCGAGACAAATACGAACGACTCCGCGTCAAATTTATAATCAATTATTTCTCGTTCTTTTTAAATTTTTTTTACATTTGCACTTTATAAAAAAATATAAATTTATAAAATTTTAATGTTATATTTTCGACATTCCTTACAGAAATCTGATTTAATATTGCTAATTTAATACTAAAAATTACTATTTTGAATATTAAAAACAGTAAATATATATAATAGTGTTTTTAATATAACATAAGTATAATTATTAATCACTATCTAATAATAAACTTCTATAAGGAATAGAATCGTCCGTATATATATATATATATGTAATATGAAAAAGAAATATATGTCATGTATAAAAGACAGAAAATGTGCGTAGAAAAAATGTATTGTGCGATCGTGAAATAATGTGAAATAAGGTGATATTGATAAAGGATTATGATTAAATATATGCAGAGATAAGATCTAGAGATTACTGACAATGACAGGATGCTTTATATATACATTCATCGAGAATTCTTCTTCTATCTAAAAGTGCAATTAGGAATTCCAAATATAGGGACTGTGTTTTATATATATGTATATATAATACTATTTACATTATATTTATTTTAATTTAATTTAATTTAATTTACTGATTTATTAAAAATGTTATATTTTCTCAAATATTATTATTATTATCGCACAATGCAATTTACTGAAATTATATAATTAAAATTATTTGATTAAAGTTATTTGTTTATCATAAAACAGTCGAATAGAAGTCAAAACGATTGTTTATCATAATTGTTATTTAAATAATTTAATTCGTAGTCCAATTGTTATTTCATTTCGGTTATTTGATTGCATTTTTATTATAAAATTTATTATGCAATTTTCGCAATAGTTAACAAGATATTAATTGTTAAAAATTGCCGAAAATTGATCTTTAATAATTTTTTACTCAAATACTATTACTTTACAGAAAAACTGCAAAAAATGAAAATTGTTTGCCTTCTCATAAAACTCTAAGAATGTTTTCAGAATTTTTTTTAGAATTTTTTAATACCACATTTTCTCATGTTAATAAAAATAAGAAAATGCAGTACTAAAAAGTTGATAAAAAATTCTGAAAAAATTCGTAGAATTCTATGAGAAGGAAATAAACAATTTTTGTCTCTTTCGATATTTCTGTAAAATTGATAGTATTTGAATAAAAAATTATTAAAGATCAATTTTCGACAATTTTTAGCAATTAATATCTTGTTAATTACTGCGAAAATTGCAAAATGGTAAAAGACTTTCCGTCTCAGTTTAGTCCGCTCTACATATCCACGAATTCCGTTAGAATAATTATCGGACACCATATATATGTATAAAACTTAAATCTTTTTTAAATTAAATACGGATAAATATAGGTACCAATTATTAATTATTAATCAATATTATTATAATTATGTCAGGCTATTACTATAAATAAAAGGATATCAAATTAAGAAGGATGACATTCGCATTACCAACAATTTGCAGTGGAAATGCAAAGAGTTCTTATAGCTTTATTCAGCGCATGCTACTCGAAGATAGCAACTAGTATCGATGCAACTTTAGCGAGGCTCACTTACAAGCCCTTTTAATTGCACAAGAATATCATTTTCATGAACTATCGTAGGCGTTACATGCCAAATACTCTACTTTACTCGCGTTACAACAAAAAGACAGCCGCGTCGCAAATGCAAAGTGCTAATAATAATTCCACTGCTTTCGCTGTCCATCCCCTCGTTATTTTCGCTCATTTATCGCGTTCAAGATTTTTTTATTAATTCCTATCGCGAATGTAACGCTTTTGGAGTAACGTATAATTTTTTTCTAGTTTGTACATATATAATTATTGTGATGGCGAGATGAAAATGAGATGCAATATCGAGTGCGAGAATGAGTGCGAGTAGTCAGGGGGTCGACGAACGAAAGTCCAACGGAAACGGCGTAGTCGGAGGACTGGTGTCCTTTCTACTCTCTCGCTTCTCTGGCCGAAGCACATGCCAATAATACGAGCGATATCCTGGTGCGATCGTCGCAATACCGGGGAAAATATCTATCTATATATATATATATATATATATATTAATATATATATATATATATCTGGGGACATATATAATATCGAGAAACATTCCTTCCAGAAGAGATATAAAGAGATTCGCGATTCGTGTCCTCTACCTTTTTCGTAATATTCATCATGCCGCGGAGCCTCTCGCGTATCCCCCTGAGGCTCTCGTCGGCCCAGAAACTTACGACTCTTCTGAGAAAATCGGCGTTGCACGCGTCCGCCGTCATATGCGGATGGTAGTGGCAGTAACAGCCCTCCTTTAACAGCTTCATGTTGTTCTCCGCGCTGCCGTTGATCCTCAACATAATCTCGCGACGTGCCACGCTCAGGCCGTCGATGTAGCGTTGCGCCCAGGCGTTGAGCGCACCGTTCACCAGCCGCAGTAATTTGTGATAGTATCCCTCGCCCGAGCCGTAAGTCACCTTTTCTTGCACGTTACGGCAGTTGAACCAGTACAGCTTGCGCGACTCGTTAATGCATATCACGCTGATCGTATGCCTGCGACACCAGCAAAAATATTTCCAACAACGTCGTCGATGCTGCGTCTTCAGATCTATGTAATCGTCGCTCGGATCCAGCAAGTCCAGAGTGCTATTCGTACACTTGATCGACCATCTCGGCTCTACCATCATTCGTCGTTCGCAGTCGGCGGTGAATGAACGAGGAAGAGACGCGGAACCCGCGGTGGTGTTTAGAAGAGGGATGACCGTCGGACAGAATCCTCAGATTTCCGATCGTCGCCGGTCACGGCGTCTCGTTCCTCCTCCGGCGGTGTCATTATTGTCTCGCGGATGGCAGAAGAAAACATTCACGTGGAAGGCTCGATGAGATATTCTCGTACGATCGATTGTCGCGATGCGTAAGCTCGGTGGTGTCGCTCGAGAATCGCTTTGTATTTCCGCGATCTTAATGAACCTCGAAGTTCAAGTCGATGTCCTCGTTAAAGTTCTCTTTTGCAATTAAATATTGTATATACGCGCCAGCTGCTCACCGGAATTATAGCTCGCAGAATCCAATACTCAATCGGTACGCCGATCATAAATGTGCACGACGAATAAAATGTAAACAACCGGTATACATTCCGAAAGTTGATTGAGTTCATCAGGTCTACTCGAATTCGTCGAGTTTATGATGAATTTATATATTCAAAGAATTCGAAATTTCCTCGAATTTTTTAATAAAGTCCTCTGTTTTAAGGCAAACGTCTTTTGCACTGTTAAAATCAATCACGACTTAGAGAGAGACTCCCTAACGTTAACTTTGTGACTACGTGCGATCTAATCTAACTATCTCGAGAATTCAAAGGGTGGGCTATGACGCACGAAGAACGCAGCAAAAGATCCGCCGCGGGTGTTCGCAGGTACTTATACGCAGAGGAATTCCTGCACTAGAATTCACATAAATTCCTCCCTTAAATAAGAAGGGCGCAGCGGGAGGTATCGTCGTCCTCGACGGCCGGACGATCGTGAACGACGCCACTCCAACTCTCGTCTTCACGACGGGGGATGATTGATAATATATATAGAATATTTTCTATCTCTCTCTCTCTCTCTTTTCTTTATATAATAGAAACGAATTATCCATAGAAAAATACTCTCTCGTTCTGTATTTAGGTATACATATAGATATTCTCTCTGAATGTTGATCCTTGCTCCTCTCCAGCTGATTTCCCTCCTTTTCCACACATTGCTATAGGTATCCTCTCAAAGCATCGATTTTCTCCTCTCTCGCGGAAAAATGCGCTGTAAACCATCGTACACTCCCTCAACCGCTCCTTATCTAACCTTCAATTTCATCTTAAATATATTATTTCAATCTTTAACTGATCACTTCTCGGATATACTCTCGAATAAACTCTGACACCTTATTTGATCTCTGCTCCCCTTTTCGGATATATTTTCTTTCACGCGGTTTATCTAGTAAAGTCTCTCCCCTCGCGTAGCTTTTATATCGGTAAGCTGAAGTCAGTCATTCGCCGATCGACCTATATTTGATTCTCCGGAAGTTATTCCACGACGGAAATCAGCCTGATCATTGACGCGAGGGGAGAAGAGGTTCCAGGTACCCAGTGACGATGTTGCCATCGTCGAGACGCGCCGGCACGTAGCGACCGCTCGCACGTCGATCTCGCACGTGCGACCGCAAATTCGGTACGCGCGAGTTCCTGAAGGAGCGATCAGCGCGCGCTGCAGCTTAATTTCCGGTCCGCATAATGCGAAGATTCGTCGTCAAAACCCAATGACGTTCTGCGAGAATCCTTCTTTCGCTTTTGGGAATTGGTTTCAATTCTTCGAGAGACTTCTGGAGAACTTCTCTGGTGTTACTCTCCCTGTCGAGTTCAACCGGAAGTCCCGAGTGGTAGCTGCACTTTTAGCCCGTGTCAATGCGGAGAATCCCTTGAGGATTTTGTCATCACTTCCAGATGACGCGCCATCGTGAAACGTTTACAATCTCGCACTTGATGATCGCACAAAAGAATGGAAGTCTCCACGAGAATACTCTCTCCCTCTCCCTCTCTCTCTCTCTCTCTCTCTCTCTGCGGAGGCGGTGGATTCGTTGCCGAAGACGGATCGGATGTGATTTACGTGATCGGAACTGTCGTTTACACGAGAACGCGCGTCCTCATCGCGTTCTCCAGCGGGCTATCGAGAGTCGTTGGCGCCGCTGCCGACGTGTCCGGGGACGTGTACCGCGCGCGGCTCGGCGACTTCCGGCGCCCGCGCATCGGCGCATCAGCGGGCGCCGCACTCTCCAAGCGCGTCCCGGTAGCGGGTGCGAGCCGCGGTGGAGGGAGAAGAAGCTGCGTCGTGCCTGCGTCGCGTTCTCCACGAGGTCGCTCGCTCGTCCTCGAGCTACTAATGCGTAGTCGTTAATACGCGCCCGTCGATCGATGGGCCCTCTTGCATGCGAGCTCGCGACCGAGGACCCTCGTCATCGCCGCGGAGTTTTGTCACCGCTGGAAACAGTTAGGTCTCGCGACCGATGTTGCGTACCGATCGCGATCAGTTTAAGCGAACAAGTTGCACTTCTTGGGATGTAGGGAACTCTTTTATTTTTATTTCTTTATCTTTCTCTCTCTCGCTTGCTTCTTTTCTCTTTTCTCCTTCCTCTCTTTCTCGCTTACGCGCGGATGTCACCAAGTTCGCAGTCGCGAACGCGCTTCGCTCCGGACTGTCGCTGGAGAACAGGGAAGAGGAGCTACTACCGCGAGGGGAATCAATACCTCGGTCCTTGTGGTGGTCGAAGGGGGATTGCAGGAACGAGTGGAGGCGAGGAGGAGCGGAGAAAGCTGTGATAGCAGGGGTGGGATGCCGTGGAAGGGAAGGGTGGTTGGCACGGGGATGTCGGTAGTAGTGCCCGCGATATGAGGTGGGAGAGCTACACTTCGGAGACGAAACGAGGTACGAGCGAAAGGGGTGGTATGCATCATCGGAGATGAACGAGGGAGAGAAACAGGCGAGAGGAAAACACGACACGTTGCACTGATCGACGTTGACAGCCAAGTTGGTACGCGATGATTGTTACCACTGTCCCGATGACGAGTATCCGATTCGAGGGAGAATCGAGAGCTCGAACGAATTTCAATAAATGGAGGTCAATTCCCCTACTTCTTCCTTGAATGCTATCTCCTCCAGAGGCAGCTGGGTTACTTTTCTGGAGCCGTGTCCTCGAACGAATTTATTTCCGGACCTCAAGGATGGCGGCGAGAAACTTTAAGCAGTGTTATATGAGAAGCTTTTCGATTCGATGCTATTCTGCTTTTACCTATCACTTTGCAATTTTCTCTAAAGGATTATCATAAAATTTCAAGTTTTGTAAAATTAATTTCGATACTTTTTTCTATTAAATCCCCTTTAATATATTTTCTTAAATTTCCCATAATTAAAATAAGATAATTTTCTGTAAGATTCCCGTCTTTAAGCAAAGTAAAAATATAATTAGAAAAGAGAACAGGCATAATGTTCAATTTCTATGTTTTGATCGCATTGAATCGTATTAAACGTTTTCCAAGGACGACCGAATGCGCGATGCGCCGATCTTTGGCTTTTATCTATACTTGGATCTTTTATTCGCGTTTACCGTCGTGTATTTCGTTTTCGTCGCTGTAAAGGGAATCAAGGAGAAGGATATAAAAAAAAAATAATCCTACGCGGATTATGTATAATGGATTGGCGCGCATGCGAGCGACGTGAAGTTTTATTGAATTTTACAACATAGTTCCTCGCAGCGGAAGGCGATAAGAAACGTCGGTACCGCCAGTGGAGCGTATCGTCTTTCGTATCGGGACAATACGGTCCATTTGATTTATACGTGTGGATGGTTGAATTAGATACGTGCTAATGTCGATCGCATCGCTCATCAATCTACGATCTTTTTGATTCGCAACTGCGTCACTAACGCGACCGTGACGGGACGAAAAACGACGCTGAAGAATCAAAGTCATGAAAGATTTGCGCGCGTTTTGCGCATGCACCTGTTGGCGCAAGCTGCTGCTCGACTTGTGCAACGATGCAGAGGTGCTCGATTCTTATTTACTCTCGCTCGGCCCGCTAATCTCGGCGCGACCTATTTAACCCTTAGACGCGTGTCTTTGCGCACAAAGTGCCGCAAAAGCCCTCGACCTTTACGAGAGATTGTTATATTTCGAGAGAGCTACTAATACATTTCCCGAAATAGGAAATCTTTTCTGAATCTTTCTCTTACTTGTAGAATGTAAAGAACGTAAAATTTGAATAATTTCTTGTAATGGAGTCCTTTAAATTATTTCAGATAGTAAAGAGTATTATCTCGCAATAAGATTAAGTTTTACGACTTTAATTACACTCTATAAGTTTAATTAGATTTCTATAATTAAATTTGAATAATTTTATGAAATGGAGTTTCTTAAATTATTTTAGATAATAAAGAGTATTATCTCGCAATAGAATTAAGTTTTACAATTTTAATCATTCTGTAAGTTTAATTAGATTTATATAATTAAATTTAAAAAAAAAAATATATATATATATATGTTTATATCCAATTTAAAACCTTTTATTTTAGATATTCATAATTAAATCTTATATTTAAAACATTTTAAATACAGTACACTAAAAAAAAAATTTTTGCATTACCTAATTAGACTCTGAGAATTTTCTAATTGAATCTGTCATATTTCTAATTAAGAGAATATTCTAGTTCCACTTTCAATCAGAAATTTTTCCCAGTATTAAAATTGTATTAAAATGTCATAAACCAATTAGTAATTACAGAACTATATTAAAATCTTAAGATGTTATTTAAGACAGTCTTGTAATAAGAACGGACTATGAATACTGGCCTTCGATTTTTTTACGTATAAGCGCCGTATGAAAACGTAGTAGACTGAAGTGGCACAATAGAAACTGTTGTTCGACAATTGGTTGAGTAAAAGTCAACGTTTGCGCAAGCATAACTAACAGAATCTTCATTACTTCGCAGTTGATTCTCGTAATGGACACCATCGTGCAACACACATATTACGTATATATATATATATATATATATATATATATATATATATGTGTGTGTACATTCGCGACGGGGTGTGTTTGTATATGCATATATGTGTACGCGGTAAAACGCGTTCAGATTCCTGTACACGTACGAACTCCACCCATTTCATGACCTCCACTTATCTATGTATACATATATATATATCTCTATACCCATACACCTACACGTTTCTATTTGCGGTGCAAAACAACCGAGACGAGACAGGGTGCTTATTCTGTAAGGGGTTGCATTAGCGATGGATTCGAGCGGCTCGCGAGAACGAGACACAGGGTCAGTAGATTATCGATGTTCTTCGGTCACACATAAACGTCCTTCGTACACAAGAGCGGATCATGCGCCCGCACAATGCACTCGTTGAAAGTTCAAGTAATTACATTAGCATGGTGATCCCCGCGAGACGCGTTGCGCGATTGTGGATGAAATAGAAGGAAGTGACACGCGTGATCCTTCGTCTGCCGAATTGTCCACGAATGGGACATCGCGAATTGATCGACACGTACGTGCATTTCCGTTTCCTCGATTCGCGCTGACCTCTTTTGTAACGCCGTTACATGATAGGCGTGGCCAGTGCGAGAGCGCAATTTGTGCATCCAGAAGTAGTCCGAGAGTTGCGCAATTTCTCGTAACTATTAGAAGCGGAAAGTAATTCTAGGGCGTTGTGCAAACATTTGCGAAATGTATCTGCGTGTACTAATACGTCACATTGATAGAAAAATATAAAAATGTAGAAATATGAAATATGAAATTTTAATAATAAAAGGATTAAATATAAATTTCCACATTCAATCAATAACAACTTAAAAAAGACGCAATTTAATTAATAAGAAATTATAATATATACACTGGAAAAAATTCTGATTGAAAATGGACAGATCAATAATATTTTGATCATACCAATCAGAATTTTAATCATCATAATTAGATACAATTATCTCAATTACAATTTAATAGATTTAATCAGAAAATTCTGATTTGTTCATTTTTAATCAGAAATTTTTCTCAGTGTAAAATTTATTATATAGTTATAATTAAATAAAGGATGATAAGATTAATGAAACGAATTAATGTCTATGAGAACATAATATAATTTACAGAACTGCTGAGAAGATTATTTTATATTCAGAATTCATTTATAAATAATATTCGTAAAGAAATTTTGCAGAAATCGTATTTCTTTCGTCTCAATATGAATATAGAACTAGTTATCGAATGCACAAGATGCATTTGTTTTAATGCAAAAATAAGCTCTTATCTACCACGATTCGAAGTAGTTTTATAGCTTTCGGTTGCCGCCATCGCTCATCGATTTGAGCTTTCGCAAGTACAGCTGGGTACTTCGTTCCATTTTAAATTACAAATGGATGATAAGAACGCGAGAGAAAAAGAATCTTCTCAAAGGGCTTTAAGAATAATGCGTCCGCGCCACGTCGCAAATACGCTTTTGTGGAAAGTTTTATGTTGTGTGCGCATGCAACAAGAGCGAGAGATGAAAAAAAGCCAAGCAGCAATAAAAATCCATGCGACACACACGCACACGCGCGCGCACACACACACACACACACACACACACACACACACACACACACACACACACACACACACACACACCCACACACAAACACACACACACACACACACACACACACACACACACACACACACACACACACACACACACACACACACACACACACACACACACACAACACACACAAAACTGTTTTGTTAAATATAAATAAAGAGAGTAAAGGAAACCGTGACATTATTATCAATTATATATTTAATTTATGATTTAATTTATGTTTTAATTACTATTTGAAATGATTGTAATAAAATTTGAATGAAATGAAAAGATGAAATTATTTCGAGAAACATTAAAACTTTTTTGTTAATATTTTAATACAAATAAAAGAGAAACAAATTTACTTAATTTCAATTTATATAAATAAACATTATAAAATATATTTTATTTTATTTTATTATATAAACACACATATAGCTAAAATAAATGTATATACGTCTATTTTAATTTAATACATTATTTTCATCATCAGAAAATTGTTTTATACATATACAATACAATTTATAAAACGTTTATTCGTGTACACATACATATATGTATACATTTGTACATATATATATATATATATGTATATCATATGTATATCATTTCTTCTTTATATTGTCTCACAAAATCAATAGTTCTAGTTAAATCAATAATCACAATCACGTTCCGCGGTCGATGTGCATTATCGTCTCGTATTTAATTAATATTAGAGTAAGCGCGTAATTAGATTTAATATTTAACACGGTACGCCCACGATTCTTAAGCACGGGATTAAGTATTAATCTCCACAATGATTATTATCGATTACCGGAGTGAATTAAGAGATAATCTTTATTAATAATCTATGACATCTAACTTTGTAGCTACCGCCAACGTAAAATTATTATTCGGAACTGACGGATATTCTATATTCTAGACATGCAGAATATCAACGCAAGACATCCAAGTAGATTCTCGCATGAATACGAACTACGCTACAAAAGCGAGTAGCACTTGGATGTATCAAGTTGATAAGGTCAACGAGTGCTTGGATAACTCACTTCGGAAGATGTCAAGTAGCAGAGCCTCGAGTCGGTACTCTCCAATGAAGCTTGTTGAACGATTCCGTATCTGCCATCTCGGTCGGACATGTAGTCAGATCTGACGCTGTCCTGTCTGTCGAAAGTACCTCTGTAATATGCAACACATCCAACTGAATACCACGACACAAATGCCACAAAAGTGGCAGTACGAGATAAACGTCATTCAATTACAGACACTCTCTTTCCCTTTCGCAATAGCTTTCAATTGAAAAATAATTTTTGAAAAGTATATTTCTTGATTCTTACAAAAAATTAATTCATAGCAAACGTTTTTCCTACATTTCTCATAATCTCTTGTGCATGTTTTACTTTCAGTACATATTTTACTTTCAGTTTATGCTTTATAAAATATTAAAGAGTAGAGAGCTGTGTAATCTCTGACGTTACATACAAGCAACCTTAAATTATTTCATATAGAGTGTTACTCCATTTATATGATGAGAAAAATGCGATTGAGTTATATCAAACTGGATCGTATCTTATTGCGCGATCAGTGAAAAATTTTTGTTAGTGTTTGCAGTATATTGTAAAAATTATATTTCTAATGCTCCTATTGCTAATGTAAGGGATATTAATATTAAGATTAATAAAACTGTTTTTTTAACGACAATAGAGAGATCAGTCGAGATATGCGATAAAAGCAGGAGGGAAGAGCGCAGAGCACAATGAAAGTATGGAAGACAATGCGAACAATATATGGCAACAAAAGGTAGATGGTAGCGAATGAACATCAACTATAAGAACACTAAAGTACAAGTACGCATTGTACCGAAAGACTCTTTTAACTTTTAACTACAGATATATTTATATTTTTACTGCGTACTCACACATTTTTAGAAAAGCCATTGATAGATTAATTAATACTAGATGATTCTATATTTTTTAAATGCAATAAAAATCTGAATTATATGATAAATGTGATGTGAAAAATGTTACAGTTTAAAATTATGAACATGTTCGAAAATTATGAACATCTTAGATAACTATTAATGATTTCTTCTGTGGCGAAGCTAGTCTACGTGTCTTGCACTTTCGCCGACGATTATATATAATCGAAAAAAGTTTTCAAAAAATGACAAATAATCATAAAATTTACATAGATATATTTTACACCTGCGTTCATCGTACAATCACCAATCATGTTTGCACTATAAAATTCGCAATTTCTTCCGGACATCTTTCCCTACATTCTACTTGTAATAATAAATCTCTTGCGCATTATCCTTTTTTTAAATTACTTATAGCTACAGGGAGAATTGCTGCTCGGACGTACAACTAAAAGTAAAATTCGATCAAAGAATCTATCTTTAGAATCTCGTGTTGAGATTTTTCTCGAGAATCCCGCACGCAGATCGTCGATTCAATAACTTGGGCCACGCGTGAGGGATTTGTCTCCCTCACCTTTGCTCGAGCGAGTCAGTCCGGTTGGACTTGTAACCGCTGTCGTTGAGACTGCCCTCGTGTCTCAGGGACGGTAGAGAATCCCAGGGTGATTCTCTTTTGTGTCCCGAGTAGCCTGGATTTATCGAACTCGAAGCGCCGGAGCCGAAGGTCGAGCTACCCGACTGCCATCCGTCGGAATGTCGGAACCATTGTGCGCGCGCGGACTCCCCGATGCAGCTGGCGCATCTGCAAGTATCGTGCATCATGTAGATCATATGGTTATATACGGTAGATCACGTAACTGTCGCATTTCGCGAAAAAAAAAACCCTTGTATTTGTATTTAGAAGCTCCGCTTCGACACAATGTAAATAGACACAAGTTCTTACAGTTCGAGTAACATCTGTATACAATATCATTTGATAAATTGATACAAAAATAATTGCGTAAAAGGATATTTGACTTATGCAATCGAGATTAATAGAGTAAAACGTTAACAAAGTACGAGATATTTTTTTCAGTGTTGCGTTTCTTGTTTGTAACAATATTTGACATATATCCCCAGAACACAAACTGACAATAGCATTACATCAATGTTATAATTTCCTATTCAATAATGTAACTATATGTGTTACATTTATATTGTTGAGTGAGAAATTACAATATCAATGTAATGTTACTGTTTGTGTTCCGGATAAGAAACTCCGAGCTCGAATAACAATTTATTTATCTTTTTTCGTGCCTCTGCTAGTATCATAAATCGGTTGCTAAAATCAGTTAGAAACAGACTAATATTTCATTTCATTTGTACAACGATCCACTAAACACAAAGTAACAGTAACATACACAAAATGTTATAATTTCCTATTCAACAATAATTGCGTTAAACAGAGAAAGTCTTGTAATTTATAAAATTTTTTAATACGAGTGATCTTGTCCTTAATTGGCTTAGAGCTGATTGCACTAACATTGAACTTTGACTTTAAGCGAGGCTTGAAATTCCCTCGATCTCTCTCTTTTCCTCTTTCGGCTTTAAAACAAAACAAAGTTTTCAAAGACATTGTAGTCGAGCTTTATACATTTAAATCTAATGAAGAACTCATTAGAGATGCGTTTAGGAAGACACTATTAGCGCTATTTGTGTCATTCCATCTTTGTTTAATAAACAACATAGATCTAAATATATAATCAAGGATAAAAAGAATTAAGACCAATCATATTAAAGAATTTTACAACAATTGCAAAATTGCTTTTTCCACTAAACGCAACATTGTAACTGTTACGTACAACGTGGATTATATTACATTTATATCGTTGAGTGGGAAATTACAATATTAATGTAATGTTATCATTACTTTATGTTTAGCGGGGAGTTCTGTCGAGCTTTCAAAAAAACATCAAAATTATCGAGAGAATTTATTTCGGCAAAAAGTAAACGCTCTTCTTGCCGAATATCATTGCGTAAATAATATCCAAGTACAAGGGATTAAATGTGTTATCCGTGTTCTATGCACGGACGACGCGCAAAGTACCGTGCAGGTACGGGTGAGAAATCCGAACAGAGAACGCCGGTCTTCGTGTCGTCGTCCTCCTCGCCGAGCAGCTGGAACTTGACGTGCTTTTTATTTCGCGACTGATCCCCGGATTCATTATCTAGGATCCGGTAGAACACTTTCTCCGGCAGTTTCGGCATCTTCGGCATTTTCTTTGACTCTCGCCGCCTCTCGAGCGATCTGTATTTGCGTTGCAGATTGTAGCTCATTGTTGCGACTTAACTCCTCCTGACGTCAAGCAACGTTCACGTCAAATCGGATATATTTACACCGTGGATCAAGTTGATAGTGACGTCGATCAGCCCTGTAATTAATTCGATGTTTGCACTAGATAACGAAGGAATGATTATCGCCGATGCGTCGAAACGATGATTGTTTGCCGTTCGTGGCGAACAACGGCGAAACAATTATTTCCTCTCGTTCTGTTTTTCGGGCCGGCCGACAATCACGCGCGGCACGATGAAATAATTATCGCATTCGTTTTCAAAGCGTCGTTGTTTACGGCCAAACGCACCAGCGTCGAAATAATTATTACTTTCGTTCTCACGCGACTAACAGCCGCATTCTTCGACGAGGCAATTATTCTCCTCGATTCTGTTTAGAAATTATATCCATCTGTCATTTTTCCACAGTGACAAAAATAAATGTCGAAAAATTGTCTCTTTCTATAATTAGAAATAACGATAAACATTTTATCCCGCTTGATTCAAGTTTCAAACTTTTATTTAAAATCTCAGTGACACACCGAGAGATAGATATCTTCCTTCCAAAAATATCAAAATGATTTGATTTCCGCTGGTGTTTCCTGCTGTCATCAACGATTCACGTAGACTTTTTACTTCCCTTCGACATTTCGCACTTTTATTCATCACTACCCAACTGCAATTAGTTTATTAGCGGTTCATCAGCGACGTTTCTTCGTGCACCTATCATATTTATCAAATCAAAGATTCACGT
>Ga0157364_1002598_pt1 | contig 16945 bp, 18 predicted proteins | sample AttsexASBM2_FD_111476 | JGI IMG/M metagenome (GOLD analysis project Ga0157364, IMG submission 111476) | Fungus gardens microbial communities from leaf cutter ant in Ribeirão Preto, State of São Paulo, Brazil - Atta sexdens ASBM2 | ecosystem: Host-associated > Fungi > Mycelium > Unclassified ... | reverse complement strand
AATTTTTTTGGGGGAAAATAAAATATATAAAAAAAAATATATATATATATATATATATATATATATATATATATATATATATACATATATACTATAATACTTCATTTCAATAGGGATGGATATTTTTATAGAAATATTTATATAAAAACTGACTTACCAATTCATTGACAATCTTCATAATATCATCTCGTGCACTGAATGCATTCTTCTCATATCCCATTATTGTAATAATATGTTCCTCGGAATCACCCTTACGCGGGAAGATAATTTGAACGTCGTGATCACTACGTATTTTACTGATCACTGCTCCTTTTCGCCCAATAATTTTTGGATGATATTCCGGATCAACTTCAAGCTAATTGAATAAAAGTGAATTCATAACGAGATAACATTGTTGATATGTTTTATATTATTATTTATATTATTTATTATTTTTCTTTAAAAAATATTCGACATCTTTTTTTCAAAATATTCTAAATTTTAATTTATTGGAAAATCAACTATAAATTAATAATGAACTTACCTTTAATTCAAACGATTTTAATGCTCGATCTTCTCGTTCGGCCTTCAAAGCCTCGCATTTTTCAAGGATAGCTTCCTTGGCACTTTGAACGCAGGATGGTGTTCCAGAAATCTAAGAAATAGATAGATAAAAGATAAATATATAAAATAAATACTTATATTATTATTCCAATAATCAATGTATAACAAAGTTACTTTGATGTAATCCAACTTTTCCTCCGCTGGAGAAAGCATGATGTGTACGTCATACGTATTCATTAATTCACGCACATCTTTACCTTTCTGGCCAATTATCGAACGATGGAAATCAAACGGAACATCAACCTAAATACAAAGGGAAAAAATCTTGCTTAAGACTAATTCTATAATTATGAAGGCATATTAATACAAGAATATTAACTAACTTGAATCGTGATAGGGACGAGATCGAGTAAAGCTTGCTTAGCAGCAGCAACGTTTTCAGGTTGACCGGTAATACGAATTATATCGCAAGCTGGAATAGTTTCCACACCTTCTCCATTTTCACCGTTAACTTGTTCCGCTTTTTGCTCATCTAGAATAATGCAAAATAAAAGTTTTTACTGATTCAATAAAATTCGTGGTGAATATGCATAAGAGAATATATTTGCATGATGAAAACAGTGTACTAACCGTATATGTCACGATCGGGGAATTTAATTTGCACATCATATTCAGATGTTATATTTTGCACTTTGCGACCCTTTGCACCCATTACTGTACGATGATGTCTTTGCGGTATTACGCATTCCACCGTTACCATAGATTCCTAAATTGAAAAAAACAATAGTAAACATATATGCTTGATGATACATTCGGTGTTCGTTCTACAAACTTACTAGTTCCTGAACGATTTCTCGCATTCGTTGTTTCGCCGCTTCTATGCACTCATGCGAGCCTTTTAAACTAACGCGATCGCTATCGACGCCTGCCCGAGGAAATGAAATCTGCACGCCACCGCATTCGTCAGCAATTCGGTGCAATACACCGCCTCTTCGTGCTACAAAGTGTCTGTGATGCTTAGGATCGATACGAATTTCGCCCTCGATAATATTGTCCTGTAAATATTAAAATAGATTTCAGAGATATAACTATATTTACATGAATTACTCGAAAATAACGATTCTCATACAATCTCTTTAATCGTAGCTTCTAAATCGGCTTTAGCTTTCTCAACTGCTTCTTTCTTTCCCATAATTGTAATCACTTCCTTATCTTGATCTTCCTCCGTCGGGAACATAATTCGTGCACCTGTGGATTCTCTTATCTATAACAAAAAAGAATTTATGTAAAAATTTATTTCCCAAATCGAATCTGGAAATACGATATATTGAATTCGTGTGTTCTACCTTTTTGATGTTAGCACCATTCTTTCCAATAAGGAATTTATGATGTTGAACTTTGGCACGTACTTCAGCCGAGAAACTAGATAATTGCTTTTCATTGCTTAGTTCTAAGAGTTGCGCTTTTGCTTTCTCCACATCGTCTTTTGGACCTCTGATGCAAACCTGTGTACATACAAAGGTATATATTTATCTATAACAATTACAATTTGATCAAAAAATTTTTTCTTTTTTACCTTATCACTTCTACTTTCTGCTGTGGGGAATTTGATCGTGACACCTCCGCAATCTTCCATAATAGAATGTATCAATTTACCTCCGGTACCAATAAGAGAATTGTAAAACTTTGGTGGAATAGTGATCTCTTCGGTAACGATATTAGCCTAGTGCGATAAATATTTATGTATTCACAGAAATCTCTTAATGATTTACACTTATTGTATATAGAACATTAACTCTCTTAATGATTTACACTTATTGTATATAGAACAAATTACCAATTCATTTTGAATCTTTTGTATCATTTCTTTCGCTTTTTCCACATTTTCCTTTTTTCCAGTGATAGTTATAACATCACTCTTCTCACCTTCTGCAGGCAAATCGATTTTTGTTTGCGTTTCTTCCCTAATCTGTATCACATAATTCATAATAAATAAAATTAAAGTCATAATAAATGCAATTAGTAAAAAAAAAACCATACAAACCTTACGGATGTTAACACCGCCTTTCCCAATAACAAACTTATGAAACTGTTTAAAAATAGGTACTTCCAATACATGATTGCTTTCGTTAAGTTCTTTCACCAACTTCATTAGATGTTTATGGCACTTATCTACGTCTTCTTTAGGTCCTCTAATTTTTACTATATCTCCTTTTTCGCCTGAAAAAAATTGATCAACTGATAAAAATTGTAAGCAATGTTAGAACGATATAAATGCTTTATTGATTTATGATATTATAAACTAATATAGTATAAAATTATGTATATAAATTATTTACCTGGTCCAGGTATAATAATTTGTACTTGATTAAATTTATCTCTAATTTCTTTGATATTATCTCCTTTATTCCCAATTATGTTACGATAATATCTGTGATCTATAATCACATCCTTTTCTTTCTCATTTTCTAGTTTTTTAACCATTTCTACAAGTTCCTATATTTTTTATAAAATAAAAACATTAATATTTTTTTCATTAATTTAATTAATAATTAATTAATTAATACTTTATACTAGTTAAAAATATAATACATACTGTTTGAGCTTTTGATACTCCAGCATGATTACCTTCAATACGGATAACGTTACTGCCATCGTTTTCAGAAATACTAATCACTACACCCGTTCCTTCCTTAACACGATTCACTTTATAATAAAAGCAGAATAAATTTAATACAAACTCAGACACTCTTCTTTACATTACAAGATGTTATTAAAAATTGCAAACGATATTAAATACTTACCATTACAACCATTTTTCCCAATGATATGCTTGTAGAATCTTGGGTCAACATTTAATTCTGTGAAAGTAAGCTTTGATATAAGATCGTTGGCCATAAGTTGCAATTCGTTTTGTGCTTTTTCTACTTCTTCAGGTGGGCCTTCTATCTTGATTTTATCTTCTTTTCCAGTAAATTCTACGTTTACTTTTGGCATTTCTTGAGTAATTTTTTTGATATTTACACCTTTGCGTCCAATGATGTATTTATGTATCCATACCGGAGCTTCCACCACAGCAGTGCGAACACTATTTGCTTTTTCGTATACCTTGTTAAGCGCTATATAAATGAGAATATAAATAAATGTGTAATAATTAATATGTTATTTAAAGATATAATATTTAAAAACTAATTAATAATTTTTTTAATTGCTTACCCTGACCGAGCTTCTCTTGGGGTCCTCTAAGAGTTATGGTACCAGTTGCCGAGTCAGGTGCAGGCATTTCTACGCTCACTCCAGTTGTTTGTAATATTTCCGCTATAGTGCTACCACGAGGCCCAATTACATACTTATGTTGAGATTTGGGAACTTCTACAGATACTGTAGTACATCTTTTTGCCTGAATTAAAAATTTACATATTACTTATATGTGCTAATAAAATTATATAAAATAGTTTTATTAACTTACCATATCCTTGTAGATACTATCGATTTTTTGTTTTGCAGCCAAGACGCCTTCCTTCTCACCAGCGATAGTTATTTCATCCTGTTGTACTGATGCAGGAGGAATATTGATGCGAGCACCAGTTTCTGTCATCATAGCATTGAGATTTTCATTATGTGCACCATATATAAATGGATGATATATTTTTGGCACAGTTATCCTTTCAAAAGCCTTCCTAGACTGCAATATTTATGACAAGATTTATTTGTATATGCATGCACTATTTTGCAATAAGTGCAATTATAGATAGACATGTCTGTGTATATAGTAATTTATTATTTAAAAAATTACCTGTTCATCAGAAATAACTCTAATTTCATGTTCAGCTTTTTCAATGCCTTCTTTTGTTCCTGTAATTGTTATTATATCTGATTGATCTTGGACACCAGGTACGTTAATTTTTGTAGCAGTTTTCTGCTCTAGATCTTTTAGCCTCTGCCCTTGCTTTCCAAGAATCCAACGATGATGATCCTTAGGAATACTAATCTGCTTACTTGCCTACAAAAAATTAATGAAAATATAGAATAATTTATGTATATTTATGGAAAAGATTGCAAGAATGTAATAAAAAATAAATAAATTAAAATCGAAATCCTTCTATTTAATAATACATACAAAGTATATATAAAGTATATATACAAAGTACATATTTGCAAAGTAATAATTATTCATGTATATCTCTTAATCAAGGATTACCTGAGTTTGAAACGTTGTCAAAATACGCCGTTTGGCTTCTAAAACCTGATTTTGCTTTCCAGTTATAAGAAACGTTAGAGATTGATCTTTAGACGATGCAATTTCGATAATAGTGTTTGTCTCTTTCATAATAGTTTTACATGTACGAATAGATTCACGTTCGCCAAATTTATCACTATGATCAAATTTGCGTTCTTCCCCTGGTACACGGAACATCTACATGAAAATAGAAAAAATATGTAAAAGAATAAGTACTTTTTTGTACAGTAAAATGCAATTTTAATTTTTTTGTGAAAACTACAAATTCATGTGCATATCTTTAATTATAATAAATAGACTTGCAATACATCAATAAAAACGAAATAAATAAATTCTAAAGTTAAAGTTGATAGAAAAAATACTAACATCACATTTGACTATGTGAGTTAGTAAACATATATAGCATTTTTTCTATCACTTTAATTTTAGATTTACTCAATTTTTTTTACAAAATATAGATTAATCAACCCTTGCAACAAGTCGTTCATTAAAAAAAAAAATCTATATATTTAACAAGTCATGTAAGAAATAAATTCTTACAAATCTTTACCTGTGTAATAGTAATACGACCAAGTTGTAAGTTGTTACTTATGGAAAATATGTTTAACGGTCCAGAATTGGAGCTAGATGATTCGGGGAGGACAGGGAATGTCTCGTCATAAGTAGGTGGCTCGTAGGCCGTTCCCTCTTCCATTACTGATTGCTGCTGCATTTTTCGGATGTCCTGTTTCGTGCCAAGTCCTTACAGTAGCACTATAATATAAATCAGAAATATTCTACCTTTCTGATAATTCTTTTATAAATATAACATACATATAAAATATAAATAAATGTAATTATTATTTTTAATTATTAATATAAATAATTCATATAATATCAATAATAATATAAAAATTAATAAACTAACAAAAATAGCAAAATTTATATTTACATATATACATATATATTTATATTTTAATATATACATGCTTCATATACACACATACATTTTTTTATTGCAAAGTAAAGAAAAAAAAATACAGGGAACACCTTGACAACACATACATTTGCACATACAAATGCGCACGCATTTACATAAAAATTTTATTTTACTTAAATTCCAGATTATACTACTTATTACACAACGATATTTTATTAAATCTTAACTTTGCGACGAAAAAGATAAATTATCTGCTGGGTCGAGTTAATACCAACGATAAATTTTTTTCTGGATAACCCGAATAATCGCGAGGGGACGTACCCGAGCAATTTCATAAAGGTCGATCGAATCGCGATAGAATTTCGCAACAGTATATTTTTTTCTCGCATTCGGCATAAATTCTTTTAAGGCGACCCGGATTTTACAGAAACGATAGATATCGCGCGCGACTTGTGCCGCGCGAGGTAGCGTGCGTAGCTAAAGAGACGATATCTTTTCCAAAGCCGAAAGACAGAATTTTGCAACCCGGAGATGCATCGTGGCCGGGAATCGACAAACAGATGCACGCCAAGTGCACGTCAAATGACCAATGGCCGAGACCTGAGACCACCATATGGAATGGAGCGTTAACTTGACACGTCACGAGATCGCTAACCTCTCGCATCGGGGGCCAACATCTACATATTGTGACGAGAAGGGCCGAAAGAAAAAATGCGAGATGAAGGGAAATGACGGGACAGAAAATGAAAAACGATGCCAAGAACGAGGAATGAGGAAATGATACCGGGAAAAATGGCAAGGTAAGGAAAGAAGACACGCACGCTCTCCTCTCCGCACACAACAACGGACAGCAGATTCTTCAAGTTGCTACTTACTCTACCGTAATAAAGAAATCCGGCCAAGTAATAAATGCCTATTACGTAGCCAGTTTAACGGTGATTTGCCTGAAACAGTACAACGTCGGTTACGAGGAGCGAGCGGCGCACTTCGGGCCACGAGATCTAATTAAATTAACGTGGAGCGAAATTATCGCCCCATTACCGCGAGACACACAACTCTCCTTACCGGTAACGCAAAGTGAAATGAGACGGAGGACCGTCGGACGACCGAAAGTCACCACCACGATCCTGAAGGATGTGATAGGCTTGCGTCACTACGGGATACCAATGTCGCGTTCGCAAATTACCACGTGGTCGTATTTACCACACGATTGGATATTGTGAATGTACACGTAGAATACTTTCGAATGAAAATACGAACACGCAGATGCAACGCCATACGATTGGTTATCGACTAGGAAAACTTCCAGACTTCAGAAATATGCTATATAGATGATAGAAAAAAACAACATAAATCAAATACATCCCATGGTACAAATTGGATTCATCCGATTTTTTCGATCAATATAGTCGAGAATCGGTGATTGAAGAGAATCGGTGAATTTTTACAATGATAACAAATTTATAAATGGTATTTTCCAGCAGAAGATACGTATCGTTCTATCTTTGTTATTCATTGAAAATCAAGAAGAATAGAATGATGTTTATTGTCTCCTAAATAGAAAGCAATCTGTGTCAACTGTGTCTTTTGCTGGAAAGCATCCAAATTATAACAAATTCGATCACTGCTCTAGATTAGTGTATACTAATAGTTGTTTGACATGAAATTGGAAGGTTAAATGTAAAAGTATATTTTAAATGATTACCATATTGTTATGTATATACATATGTACAATAAGTTGATTATATTATATGATTTATTTTACAAAGTAACTTTTTTAATATATAATTCAGTGTAATTCGAGCGACCAAATTTGCCACTTTACTCTTTTCTTTTTACTTTCGTATGCTTTCGACTTTGCACTAAAGCTCGTATCAGATTACACATTAGAGATTAAAGCCCATATCAGACTACGTATCTGCTGCCGCCACCGCTACTTGCCAGTGAAATCAGTAGAGCCGTTTGACAGATCGGTCTCTACTACTCCACTTTCCAATTAATTTTATTTCTCGGTAGGTTGAAAATTCAAGAAGGAGAATTAAAAAAAGGAAGAATTTTTTTTCCTTGAACGATCGGAGACTTTGCCAACAAAAAGACCAAGATCCAAGCATCCCACTACACTTCCGTCAAAACTTTCTCTCTAAACGTCAAGCTCGTCAAGTCAACACGACGGTTTTGCACGGATTATGCATTAACTCGTCGATCGGCGTCACGACGGATACCTGTTGTATCAACCCTGAACATGTTAATAATGTGGTCATCCCGAAAGCAGATGACATGACACTTGTGCACACAGTGATGAAGAACTGCGATATTAATCGCTGCGTGCTGTTTGCGAAAACAAAAAATGTTCGTCCGAGATCCCTGTGGCATTGTATGCATTATCGTCACTTATGTGGCGGTATTCTACGCTGACTACGTTGTGATACGATGGATCGTGTTACACACTATGCAAGACAGGTTCGTATAACATACGTTTGTCAATTATCGACATTATTAACATTATTAATATCGAGTTTTTCATATTTTACGTGACATCTCACATTAATTTTTTTGTTACAGTTTTCTTTCTAATTTATTATACTTTCCTCTGAAAAATTCAACAATATTATCTTCTTGTTCCCAGCTTATGGTGTCCATTCCATATAATAGCATTTAATACTGTTGTACTTCTTCTTCTGATGGCACATTTGAAAGCTGTCTGCAGTGATCCAGGTATAGTACCCTTACCACAAAGTAGAATGGACTTTTCCGATATTCATGTCTCCGGTGGAAGTGACGATCATGAAAGTGACGAGAAGGATGATTGGACAGTATGTACTAGATGTGAAACATATAGACCACCTAGAGCACATCATTGTAGAATTTGTAAACGTTGTATCAGAAAAATGGATCATCATTGTCCATGGTAACTACATGAGCTGTATGGAAAACAATAGCAATATATTAAAAAAATCAATATAATTTATTTATTTTTTAAATTAATCTTATTGTATTTAAACGATTAATGTTCCATTCATTTGGATTTATTAAAGTCTTAACTTTTCTTATTTAAGGATCAATAACTGCGTCGGCGAAAGGAATCAAAAATATTTCATACAGTTTCTAGTCTACGTTGGTGCATTAGCTATCTACGCTATTATTTTAGTCATTACATCCTGGATTTATGACTGCCCACAGTGCAATAATGATATTGCAGTCAAACAAAATCGCATGTATGTACTTACATTCTCATGAGAAATTTATGATAACTGGAATACTAATGTTGAATACCTGTTGCAGTTTACATTGTGTAACGTTAGTTTTGGAGTCGGGGTTATTTGGTATGTTCGTCATAGCGATTCTAATTGATCAATTCCAAGCGATCTTAGGCGATGAAACTGCCGTGGAGCGCGTCCAAGGTATACAGCAACGTTATCACAAGAATACACCACGAACGTTTACGCTGTTGTCTCAAGTATGTGGAAAGAGCCATCCAATATTTTGGCTACTACCTTGCCACAATCCGCCGCGTTACTCTTTCAGAAAGGACGCATATTTAATCGATCACGAAGTTTGAGATCATATACGAAACGAGTATATTACATGTCTGCACATACACGGTATTTTTTGTATTATTTTTTTATATTATATATAATAGTGTATTAAAGTAATTCATTGGATTAGTACTTTAACATGTCTTTGTACGAATTATTGACATAACATAGATTTCAGATTTGTAGCTATAACGTTTCTACAGCGTGAAAATAATATATATGTATAATAAACACTCATTCTCATAATATATTAAGATGATTAATAATTAGAGTAAAAATGCTGGTATATTTTCTTAAAAAATTACAACAATGTCATGGCTTATTTCGAGCTATAATTAAATTAACTTTAAATTAATATAATCAACAAAAGTTTCGGCTTACAAAGCCTTTTGTTAAAACGCAGAAATATCTTAAATTAACAAACTGAATAAATAACGAATACAATGAAAATTAAAAAAAAAAATTTAAAAACATCTGTGATAAAATGTCAATAAATAAAGAATTCAACACCCTCTTTCCAATGAATAGATGTACTTTGAGATGCAGAAGATCCTAGATGAAATTCCTTAGTTAAAACATCGTTTTCGAAATATGGATTCTCATCAAAGTAAAAAATTAATCCTATCTATCAGATTTGATATCTTCGAATTCTTCAACTTCTAATTTGTTTAAAAATCTCAATGCATCTTCCTCATCTTCTTCTAATATTTCTACTATTTCTTTATTATTTACAAAGCGACCCAGAAGTTGGGTATCCTCTTAATGATGTCGTTACCCTTCTGAAAATAGGGCTTGCACAGCTTATGCTTTTTCTCGACCTCGAGGATCTCATCGCTAGCCTTCTTGTTCCATCGATTTTGATTCTGACAGCCTTCGATCTTCTCGAGGGTCTTCTGTATCTCGACGTCATAACCGCTCTGTTCTGTTTATTTCCCGTATGTCGCCGCGTAAGAAATAGCAGAAATATTAAAAGACGAGAAAGATGCATTGAGATTTTTATATATTGACACAGGTTTTTTTAAATTTTCATTGTATTCGTTATTTATTCAGTTTATTAATTTAAGATTATATTTCTGCGTTTCAACATTGAAGAAGATTTTGTAAGCCAAAATGTTTGTTGATTATATTAAAGTTATATATTTAAAGTTAATTTAATTGTAGCTCGAAATAAGCCATGACATTGTTGTAATGATTAATAATATTATGAATATATTATCATTTTACATGTATATATTACATATAAAATATATAACATATATATGTATGTATTTATTTAAATGTGAACAAACAATAATTTTAATTAGTATATATTATTACTTAGGTTGAATATATTTAATAACAGTACATACATGGGAATGTAATTGATATTATATTAATAAATTAATTTTCTTATCTTTTAAAGTTAAAATATATATAAGAATAAGTGATACTTCTCTCAAGTGATACAAATAATAATTTTTTTATTTAAAATAATTATTGCTAGGAACTGTATCCTCGCCTAATAAATTTATTCGCTGCAAGGATTGTATTGTAATATTCTAGAAAATACATAAAATTGTTAATATAATTTTAGAAAATTGAAACTTATTATTAGATAATGAATACGTATTTTTTGAATACATTTGATAACAATTTTATTAGTTTATATTACTCTTCCGTATTTATTAATTAATAATAATAATTTTATCTGTAAATCACGCGATTGTATTTTATTAATTAAATGAAGTTGATAAATGGAAATTTTTATTTTAAAAACATATAACATATGTGATAATCATTTGTAATAATTATTTATTAAATATTAAATATATTTTGAGTAATTTTACTGATATTCTTATTTTTATCTGTGTTCTGTAAATTGTGTATGCATATTGTATTTTAAAATTATTTTAAAAGAAAGATTGCCAACCTTTCCACAAAATTCTAGTTATATTTCGGTTCAGATCAGATATTAGCGACATCTATCAGTAATATTATTTTGGAGTATATTAGTTCTAACCTATAATTGTAATCAGAAAATTTTTTATTTTATTTAACATTGCTTGTATGAATCGTTGGATTAATAACGTTAATTGATATTATTGGCTTGTGTGTGTTATCTTACTATAAAAAAAAATTATTCTTTCATAAATAACCAGATAATTATTCACATTATCTTTAAATAAATCTTTAAATACATAAAACATGAGTAATAATATGAAAACTGCAATTTTAAAAAAGGTATTTTTTTCCAAAGTAATAAAATGTTCAATGATTTGGAATTTATTTTTTATTATTATTTATCTTTTTGTTTTTAGATTACAGAATATTTACCAAACAATATAAATATATCTAATGTTGCATCTTATTTGCATTTGAAAACATGTAAAACAGAAGGAATCTATTCTTTCCTACTTCCATTGAGAACCAGACAATATAATATACAGAAAGAAGCACAGAATATCATAAATAATGAGCCAAATAGTATTTTCGACAACATTAATATAAAAAATAATGCTATCTCTTTTAATATTTCTAGAGATAGATGTGTTAAAGAACTTTTGGAACACAACTGTTCAACAATATCAGCTCCAATTTTTGTGAATAATAAAAAAAATATAATAGTAGAATTTAGTTCACCTAATATTGCAAAACCTTTTCATGTAGGACACTTGAGATCTACAATAATAGGAAATTATGTTGCTAATATCAATAGTTTTATAAATAATAAGGTGAAAAAAATAAATTATTTAGGTGACTGGGGTACACAATATGGCTTAGTTCAATTAGGAATTGAAATAATAGGTAATGAGGATGAAATGAAAAGAAATCCTATAAAAGCCTTGTACACAGCATATGTTAGTGCCAATAAATTAGCTGAAACTGATTCTTCTGTATCGGATCGTGCGAGACAAATATTTAATGATTTGGAAAGTGATATAGGAGGTGCACATGAACAGTGGAACATATTTAAACAATATACTGTTGAGGAATTAAAAAGGATTTACAGCAGAATTGGTATTACATTTGACGAATATCATTGGGAATCTATGTATAATGCCAAAAATATCAAGAAAACAGTTACGTTGATGGAAAAAATGCAATTATTAGTAAGAGACGAGCAAAATAGAAAAGTTGTGAATCTGAGCAATGAGAAAAGCGTTCCTATAATCAAGAGCGATGGCTCCACTTTGTACATAGCGAGAGATATCGCAGCAGCTATTGATAGATTTGAAAAGAATGATTTTGACTGTATGTACTATGTGGTGGATAATACACAAGTAAATCATTTCTCAAATTTGTTAGAAATATTAAAACAAATGCAAATGCCGTGGGCTGAAAGACTGAAACATATAAAATTTGGCCGATTGCACGGTATGCGTACGAGAAAGGGAAATGTCATATTTTTAGAAGATATTTTAGATATTGCTAGAGATATCATAAAGCAGAAACAAATTGACTCACATAGTATGTTAATTTTAATATTAATTATGTAGTATTATCTAAGTATATAGAATTAGTTTTATAATAGAACAATTTTTTCAGCTACTAAAGTTCGTCTAGATTCATCTGATAATAGCTCGGATATATTAGGCATTTCTGCAATGATAGTTAATGATTTAAAAAGAAAACGAGAACGAGATTATACGTTTGATTGGAATGCAGCATTTGATGTAAGTGATCTATATATTGTCGTGAAAAAATTATTATTTTATATGCGATTTTATATGCGTATTGATTAATTTTTGTCCTTATCTTTTTTGTAAGGTCAGTTGAAAGGGGACACAGGTGTGAAATTACAATATACACATTGTCGATTAGGAAGTTTGGAGCGCAATTGCGGCACTATCCTAACTTCGAAATGTGAGCCAAGTCTATTACAAGAAGAAGTTGTTGATGAATTGGTCATATTAATTGCTAAGTTTGAAGAAGTAGTGCTGAAATCATATGAAGAATTAGAACCCTGTATATTAACGGTATATCTTTTCAATTTAAGGTATGAGATACAAACTCCAAGACTCAAACATTTTTCACAATTATCTAACTATGTATAATATGTATATTATAGAAATATGCACAAGTTCTCTTTCTTTTTTAGTAATGCAATTAATAAAGCTTTTAATTCATTAAGAGTAAAGGACGAATTGCCTGATGTTGCTAGTCAAAGACTGCTGCTTTTTCATGTTGCTAGAAATATTCTTGCACAAGGTATGAAATTACTTGGTCTAATACCCTTGGAAGAAATGTGAAGGCAAATGTATGTATGTACTCTTAAGAGATGTGAAATTGCAGCACATTATTCTGCTTTCTTGGTAAAACTTTAAGTAGGAAAATTATGCGTCTCTCTCTATTTTCTTATTCGATCAAATAACTAGCTTTATTTTCTTGAATAAATTTTATTGTATAACGAGATATTTTTCTGGCGCCATTTCATATAATTATATGATAATATTAATGCGTACATATTTTAATGCGTACAATGTGAAAATTACATGATAATAAGAGTTAACGTTTGTTCCAAGCGAATTTTCTTCTAGCACCTTCTTGACCGGGCTTCTTTCTTTCACGTGTCCTCCAATCCCTTGTTAGAAGTCCAGCTGTTTAAAAAGAACAATAACTTTTTAATTATCTATCATTTAACCTATCATCTATCATTATAATCTATCAGTTTATTTAACATTAATACAGTTTTATTGCGACATATATACACATATATTGTATTAATATATTTTGCCAAATTGATTGTTTCTTACCAACTCGCATTCTGTCAATTGTTGATTTGTCAACAAAGTTACGTAAGCCCCATGAAATACCCCAACGTATAGCACCCGACTGACCAGTAGAACCTCCACCATTAACTGTGGCTTCGATATCTACTTTATCAGTCATATTTGTAAAAAGTAATGGAAATATAATCTGTAACAGATAAAATATGCAAGAATCATGAGAACTAACTTCATTTATAAGATGACATATTAATATGATAAACAATTATTAAAAGGTAAGGAAAAACCAACTTAGATATTAGATATTCCGAGATTTTTTTTGAGAAGTTGATACTTTTTTAAGAAGATAAAATTGAAAGCTATGATAATTTTTTTATCAATAGAAATCAAAAGTTATAATTGCGTAATAATTGCCTTTTACTTGTAAAAGTATTTACAGTAAAAGAGAATATATATATATATATATATATATATATATACATATAAATTACATAATGTGAATTGCTAGTTGAAATATCGGATCGTACCAATATTAAATTATTAAAATCATAACGAAGTAGTATGTTCTTCTTTCATCAATTTTGTTGCGATGTTTTCCAACATTTTGTTCATTTCTAGTAACTGTACTCTTAGCAATTTTATAGCATCTTCATTCACTTTCATCACAGCAATCAGTTTCTCAAATGTCATTTCTGGAGCGACATCGGAGAACTCATTGTGTCGTTGTTTCAACCAAACAGCACGATCACTCAAATTGATGTCATTTATAAACGAGGGAATATTCTTCTGTGCTATCTCATAAGCGGCTTTCATTATATCCTTAGGCAAGCGTTTCTCAAGAGGATTAAGCGGTTTTACCACAAGAACTTGTTTCCTGTTTTCAACGTCAATATTGTGATCCGACATCCATTTCCGGAAGGTATATGGGATTGCAGTGTTGTGCAATACCATTTCCGTAAAGAGGATCATTTTCGTCTGCCTTACTAGCTTCGTAAGCCCCGCATGATTCCTCAGACCTTGTATATCATGTACGGCGATACCGACCAGCAAGTTCATCAGAATCACAGTAACGAATACTATGAAGAGTGTAAAGAGAACCTGCGAACAAACTGATAAAATAGGATGATAAATGACAAAAGAGCCGCCCGGTTTATCATCCATCTGATTGATGAATCCTTCGAAGTCCAATTCACCGACCATCATAGCCAAGACTTTGATCAACCCAGTGAAAGGATTGCCGAACGCGGGTTCGCTGGCGAATATTACACAGAAGCTGATAGTGAAACCAATCAGCAGGCCCGAATATGCTAACAAAAGTTTGGCGAATTCGAACTGGATGTGCGTAAACATAGCAACGTAGGTACCGAAGGCTGGTAATTGACCCACCATCAGCATTAGATTGGTCCAGGCGCAAAGAACGGCAAACGCGCCGACATAATTCTGCCAGTCATAAGTACGCCCAGTATATACGAAGGATGTAACGAATACACTTACAATTACCACACCGTCCAACACGTTGTCAATGCTGGAAAAATACTGTAATGCCGATTTATAAACCATGAAGCCATATATTTTTCTTGGTATAGTGATGCATGTCAGAACCAGCGCGAGGTACCATTCAATCTCGATGATTGATTTTCGAAAGAAAAAGTCAGACGATCGTCTGCTGCCGCATATCTTGGAGCTATTGGCTTCGTTTTGATTGTAACATTTATACGCTAACGCAGTCAGTACGTAAGTAGTCAAGCATATCACTGTCATAGAATACAAAAGTATTCTCAGCAAATAGAGCTTGCGAATTTTCTCCCACTTGAGGTGTAGGAAGGCCATAACTAGAGGATGTGACAATAAGTCTTTTCGATGCTCTTGTACAAAAGTATTTATGAAGCTGGTTTCGCATTGATTACCGCTGGGGAAGAGAATGTCGAAGTGCAGTCTCATTTCAAACTCACGATTATGTGATACCGGTCGAGTCAGTCTAATGGAAGCGTCCAACCGCTGTCGGAACACGTGCAGAGACTCAGGAATTTTCTTCAATATAATATTCAGAGCGGATAATCCAGTACACGTGGTCGCGCTGATGTCAGCGCCCGCCCAGATGAGCACATCCACACATTGAGATTGTTCGTTCAATGCAGCAATGTGAAGAGGCGTGAATCCTGTCCGATCGGCTGCATTTATCAAAGCGCCGCATTTCAGCAATAACTGTACTAATTCAACGGACGAGTCTGTGCTCATCACGGCGAAATGTAGGGGTGTCCTGTGCTCCCTATCCACAGCGTTCACGTTGGACGCGCTGGCTGAAAGTAGCTCGACGCATAGTATCGATTGCACGAAACAGGCCACGTGCAACGGCGTCTGGCCCAAGTGATTCTTCTCGACAACACTGGCACCACGCTCGAGCAGCAGCTTCACCGTCTCCACCGCCTTCGCACGGATGGCACTATGCAGAATTGGCTCGACTACTTCCTGACAGACATAATTGAGCTTGGCGTCATGATCCAGTAATGTAGCTGCGGCATGCCAGCTATTACCGAGCGCTGCGAAATGAAGAGGTGTGTAATGAATGATGGGACTCTCGTAATTCACGTTGGCACCTTTCGCGATCAGATACTCCACGCAGGTGACTTTGTCACCCAATGAAGCTGCGAGGATAGCGTTCACACCGGTCCGTGGTTCGACGTAATCATAACGCGCTCCGGCGTCCTCCAATTCCGGCAGAAGATGAAGCAGACCACGATAGGACGCCCAGATGTAAGCAACGTTTCGTAGATTCTCGCTTTTACACGCGTTCGGAAGCGTGTGACTCTTCTCCATGTACTGTAGTAATCTCGTCTCCATCGTGTCGACGATAGACCATATAGCCGATCTCAATTTGGCACCATTCACGTAATGATTCTTGTAGCATTCCAGAATTTCCAGATTGTCAAAAAAAAGAGAGTCATCGGCTGGTGGTGGTACACCGGCGTCGATCTCGATTTGATCATTATCGAATATAGTT
>Ga0157364_1002597_pt1 | contig 16945 bp, 24 predicted proteins | sample AttsexASBM2_FD_111476 | JGI IMG/M metagenome (GOLD analysis project Ga0157364, IMG submission 111476) | Fungus gardens microbial communities from leaf cutter ant in Ribeirão Preto, State of São Paulo, Brazil - Atta sexdens ASBM2 | ecosystem: Host-associated > Fungi > Mycelium > Unclassified ... | reverse complement strand
GTTTTGTATAAATAGGACACTAATTAAGCAGAGGCTCCTTATTGAGTTCTCTTGTGAATTCCCATATTATACTTCTTCTTTGAGGTTTACCTGTTAGTGAGATTATTGGATGCTGTGTCTAGTAGTTGCCACAACAGAGGTGCCACTAGAGGAACAGGTTCAATGAGTGCTGTCCTATGTGCAAGGAGGGTCAGTAGATATGTGGAAAGAAAATGTATTAGAAGAATTGGAGGTAGGAGAACTAGAATTTGAGACAGTAGGAGAATTTTTAGCAGAGATAAAAAAAGAGTTTGGGGGAGGGGAAGAAAAATTGGTAAAAGCAGCAGAGCTGAGGAAGCTAGAACAAGAGGGAAAGACAATGGAAGAATTTGTGTAGGAGTTCAAAAGGGCAGTAAGGGGAAGTGAGTATAAGAGGAGACCACTGGTAGAGGAATTCAAAAGAGGAATAAATAGGGTGATCAGGAGGAAACTAATGGAAGCTGAGAACTAACCAGTGTCAAGTTCACAAATGATGGACTTAACTCTTCCTCTATTTTATTTTTTATTTTTTATTTTTATTTTTATGCTGTTTTATTTTTCTATTTTTCTATTTTTAGAATAACTAGGGTTAAGGATGATTGGTCACACTGTTACATCAGTCACAACCTGATGGTGTAGTCACAAGACAGATCACGAGACTTGAGGGAATTTAGTAAAAGATTCGAGAACAAATGATGTCATACAACATAGACACCACATGTTGACCTCATGGATTACACATGGTTGTTTAGGGTAGGGTGCACAGTAATTAGCACGGACCATCTGTAAGACTATATAAGGTAGACTAATTTGTAGAAGAGTTCTCTATTGAGTTCTCTTGTGCCACTCAATACAAGAGTTAATTCCTTGCTTAACACTTTGAGCATTGAATCATAATACTAGAACTCGATCCCTTTTCTTGGACCACTTAACACTAGTCCTCCAAACCACTTTCTTATCACCCTCAACTAAGAGATAACACTGTCTCTTAGTCAAGAAGAATTGCCAGACCCTAGGCTCAAGGGGTATACCAACTAGAAGGGCGAATTCTAGTCGTTTGTTTGCACCAAAGCCCACTGGTGTACTTCAGATGTATCACCTTTTGTGGACGTGATATTACTTCTTTCATCATATCAGCCTTGTGCTACAAACCCATTTGTGGTTTGTCTACGCAAAGGAACGATAGCTTGTTCCTAAAACAGTTGTCTAGAGTAGAATGTCCTTCTTAGGACAAAATTGTTTACCTTTCTCCAGAGCAATAGTAGGAGTAGTCAGTAGACGGTGTAGGCAGGACAAAAAGAGGGCTTGCTATCACCTACCAAGATTTCTTCTTTGGAGTATGAATTGGAAGCTGAGTCCAACGTGGGATCAGCCCTTTCGACACAATCATTGCCTACCCCACCACCCCTTACACTATCATCATATGAAATAAGCCAGCAACCAGATTACCCTGCTATTATAAGGTGGCTACAGGAACAAATTACAACATTATCCGAGCAAGTAGCAGGAAGAGCAGGAGGAGAAGCAGCAGGCCTAGAGGTAGCAAAACCCCAGATATTTGACAGGACCCCATCAAAAGTCTCAGGGTTCATGACAGCATGTAAGCTATATGGCAAAGCGAGGATGAGGGGGGTACCGGTAGAAGAACAGATCCAGTAGGTGTTATTGTATGTATAAGGAGGAGTAGCAGACATATGGAAAGAAAATGTGTTAGAGGAATTGGAGGCAAGAGAATTAGAATTCGAGACAGTAGGGGAATTTTTGGTGGAGGTAAAGAGAGAGTTCGGAGGAGAGGAAGAAGAATCAGTGAAAGCAGCAGAACTGAGAAAGTTGGAACAGAGAGGGAGGACGATGAAAGAATTTGTACAAGAATTTAAGAGGGCAGCAAGAGGGAGTGGGTATGAAGGGAGGCCATTGGTGGAGGAGTTTAAACGGGGAATAAATGGGACAATCCGGAGGAAGTTAATGGAGGCCGAGATCCAGCCCGGCTCCATCGAACAATGGTATAGGAGGGCAACAGCCCTTGACAGGAACTGGAGAGAAAGCCGAAGAAAGGAGGAGAGATTGAGGGGAAGAAAGGAACTAAGAGAGGAAGTCCCAAAGCAGGAACAGCGACAGATATTGCCACAACCATCAGTGTGGCAGAGAAGGCAAATGCCCCCTCAGCAGGTGCCAATAAGGCCTGCTCCAATGGAGGGAGTCGAAAGAACGAATGTGGTGATGGTGAGGGGACCAGGGCCGGGGACACCTCCCAGAAGAGACCCCTATGCTATGGAAGTAGATTGGGGAAGAAACTGCTACACCTGTGGAGGATTTAGGCACATAGCCCACCACTGTAGGAACAGGGGGAGGATAACAGAAGGAAGAAGGGTAGAGTTCAAGGGAAATTACGAATATTTGAACACTTTAAAAGGGGAGGAGAATCTAGAATCCCTCGACTAGGTTCTTACAATAAATATAGTGTACTAGCTACAGAAATAAATGCTGGTACATTCGAAGCCGAGGGAAGTAAGAAAACGAAAGTAGGAAGAAAACCTCTAAGGGAGGTTACAGTGAAAATTGGGCTAGAGAGGATTGATACTCAGGAAGGGGTAACGGTAGAAGCGCTATTGGATAGTGGAGCAACTGGGCTGGTTATGAGCTCAGAGTTCGCAAAAAAGCAGGGTTTTAAATTAAAAAAGCTGGAAAGGCCAATGCAAGTAAGAAATGTAGATGGATCATTCAATAAGGAGGGGCCTATAGAAAACACTGTAGAAGTAAATATTTATTATCAAGGACACACAGAGAGGACAGAGATTGATGTTATTGGAGAACAGAAGTGAACAGTAATTCTGGGAATGCTATGGCTAGCATGCTACAATCCGGAGATAGATTGGAGGACAGAAGAGGTTAAGATGACAAGGTGTCCAGAGGAATGTGGAAAGCAGTGGAGACCAGTACAAGGAAAGTCGGGGTAGGAGAAACAGAAGGAAGAAGAAGCAAGGGAGGAAGCAGAGAAAAAGAGAGAGGAGAAGGAAAGAAGGAAGAAACAGAAAAAGGGAAGATCAGTGGAAGTAAGGAAAGTAGCAGAGGAGTGGGAAATATGGGACAAGGAAGAAGAAGCAGTAAGGTCAGAGGCAGAAGCAAAGAAGTTAGTACTGGAAAAATTCCATAGGTGGATAAAGGTGTTTGGGAAAAAGCAGTCGGAAAGAATGCCGACAAGAAAAATATGGGATCATGCGATAGATGTGAAGGAGGAATTCATACCACAAAAAGGGAAGGTATACTCTTTGTTAAGAGAGGAAAGGGAGGAAGTGAGAGGATTTGTAAAGGAACAGCTAAGGAAGGGATACATCCAGCCATCTAAATCGCCACAAATGGCACTGGTGTTTTTTGTAGGAAAGAAGGATGGGAGAAGAAGAATGGTGCAGGACTATAGGTACCTAAATGAGTGGACAGTCAAAAATAATTATCCACTGCCATTGATATCTGATGTCTTGGAGAACATCAGGGTAAAGAAGTTGTTCACGAAGATGGATCTATGGTGGGGGTATAACAATGTAAGGATCAAGGAAGGGGATGAGTGGAAAGCAGCGTTCACGACGCCGGAAGGGTCGTTTGAACCGACTGTTATGTTTTTCGGGTTGACAAATTCTCCAGCGACTTTCCAAGCTATGATGAATGAATTGTTAAGGGACCTCATCAATACAGGAAAAGTAGCAGTATTCATCGATGATGTGATAGTAGGGATGGAGACGGAGGAGAGGTATGATGAATTAGTAGCGGAAGTAATAAAGAGGTTGGAAGAAAACGATTTATATGTGAAACCGGAGAAGTGTAAATGGAAGGTGAAGGAGGTAGAATTTTTGGGAGTAGTGATAGGACCAGAAGGAATAAAGATGGAGGAAGAGAAGGTGAGAGGCGTTGTGGAATGGCCGACACCAAAGTGTGTCAAAGATGTGCAAAAGTTTTTGGGATTGGCAAATTACTACCGCCGGTTCATAGAGGGGTTTGTATCTATAGCAAGGCCATTGCATGATATGGTGAAGAAAGACAAGAAGTGGGAGTGGACGGGGAAGCAAGATAAAGCATTTGAAGAATTGAAGAGGAGATTTACAAAAGAACCGGTATTGGCAGCACCGGACATAGATAAAAAAATGAGGATGGAAGTGGATGCATCAGATTATGCAACAGGAGGAGTATTATCAATGGAGTGCGAAGATGAATTATGGAGACTGGTGGCATTTCTTTCCAAGTCTTTGAATGAAATGGAAAGGAACTACGAAATTCATGATAAGGAAATGTTGGCTATCATAAGAGGATTGGAGAGTTGGAGGTATCTGTTGGAGGGAGCACAATCCAAGTTCGAGATCTGGACAGATCATAAAAATTTGGAATATTTTATGAAAGCACAGAAGCTGAATCGGAGGCAGGCTCGATGGGCATTGTATTTATTGAGGTTTGATTTTACATTAAAGCATGTTCCAGGAATAAAAATGGGAAAAGCAGATGGACTCAGTAGGAGGTCGGACTGGAAAGTAGGGGTGGAAAATGATAATGACAATCAAATAATTATTAAAGACAATTGGCTTCGTAGGTTAGAAGAAGTAGTTATAGAAGGACCAGAGGTAGATATATTAGAAAAAATAAAAAAAGCTAGAAGTAGAGATGAAGATGTAGTTAGAATAGTAGTAGAGATGAAGAAGGCAAAGGTGAAGGAGTTACGAGGAAATGAATGGAAGATAGAAGGAGATTTAGTGTTGAAAGAGAGAAAGGTATATATACCAAAGGAGGAAGAGTTGAGGGCAGAAATAATCCGGCTATATCATGATGTACCAGCAGTGGGACATGGAGGAAGATGGAAAACAGTGGAGTTGGTGACGAGAAACTACTGGTGGCTGGGTGTAATGAGGGATGTGGGGAGATATGTGGAGGGATGTGATTTGTGTCAGAGGATGAAGAATAGGACAGAAGAGTTGGCAGGGAAGTTGAAGTTAAGTAAGGTGCTGAAGAGACCATGGTCGCATCTAATGGTAGATTTTATAACAAAGTTACCGGTAGTAGCAGGAAAGGATGTGATATTAGTAGTATGCAATCGGCTATCAAAGATGACACACTTTGTAGCCACTACTGAAGAGACATCAGCGGAGGGATTAGCAAGATTGTTCTGAGACAATGTGTGGAAACTGCATGGGTTGCCAGAGAGCGTGGTGTTGGATAGGGGCCCACAATTTGCAGCGGAATTAACTAAAGAGTTGAATAAGATGCTGGGGATCCAAACAAAGTTGTCGACTGCATTCCACCCACAAACGGATGGACAAACGGAACGAATGAACCAAGAGTTGGAGCAGTACTTAAAATTCTTTGTGGAGCACAGGCAGAAGAACTGGCCAGAATGGTTGGCATTAGCAGAATTTGCAGTGAATAATAAAGCTCACACTGTAATTAAGATGTCGCCCTTTATGGCAAACTATGGGAGAGAATTAAGGATAGGGGGAGATATAAGGAAGAAGGGAAAAGTAGAAAGTGCAACGGAGTTTGTGGAGAAGATGAAGAAAGTACATGAGGAAGCAGGAGCAGCATTATAGAAAACACAGGAGGAAATGAAGAGGTATGCAGATCAAAGCAGGAAGAAGACAGAGAAGTGGAAGAAGGGAGACAGAATACTATTGAGCACCAAGGACTTGGTGTTCAAAGAAAGACCAACAAAGAAGTTGACGGAGAGGTATGTAGGGCCATATGTGATAGAGGAAGTGGTATCAACGAATGTGGTGAAATTGCGATTACCGTTTTCAATGAGAATTCACCAGGTAGTCAATGTGAGCCGGATAGTGCAATATGAGGAGTAGGTAAAGAGACAGAGGAAGGAGGAAGGAAAACCAGTAGAAGTGGAAGGAATCAAAGAATGGGAGGTAGAAAAGATCTTGAATAAAAAGAAAATAAGAGGGGTAGAAAAGTACTTAGTGTGGTGGAAAGGGTTCACGGCAGAAGGAGATATATGGGAGAGAAAAGAGAATTTGAAAAATGCAGAAGAAGCATTAGAAGAATTCGAAGGGAGGATGAATGTGGAGGTTAGGAGGCAAGAAAGAATAGATATGGCAGAAGAGAGAGACTTCAGAAAGGGGGAACTACCATGGAAGTTTACAGCAAAGATGTTGTATGGATGGGATGACGGAAAATTTGAAAAGGAATACTTGAAGAAGCTGGAAAGGAATTGGAGAAGGTGGAAAGCAGTTTCTCCGGAGGAGAAACCTTAAGAGGAGGGTAATGTCAAGTTCACAAATGGTAGACTTAGCTCTTTCTCTATTTTATTTTTTATTTTTTATTTTTATTTTCATGCTGTTTTATTTTTCTATTTTTCTATTTTTAGAATAACTAGGGTTAAGGGTAATTGGTCATGCTGTCACATCAGTCACAACCTGATGGTGTAATCACAAGACAGATCACGAGACTTAAGGGAATTTAGTAAAAGATTCGAGAACAGATGATGTCATACAATATGAACACCACATGTTGACCTCATGGACTACACATGGTTGTTTAGGGTAAGGTGCACAGTAATTAGCACAGACTATTTGTAGGACTATATAAGGTAGACTAATTTGTAGAAGAGTTCTCTATTGAGTTCTCTTGTGCCACTTAATACAAGAGTTAATTCCTTGCTTAACACTTCGAGCATTGAATCATAACAACCAGGCTCCATTAAGTAGTAGTACAAAAAAACAATGGCCATTGATAAGAATTGGTGGAAAAGTAAGAGAGAGGAAGAAAGGATGAGAAAGAAGAAGGAATAGATAGGAGAAACTTCTAAGTAGGAGCAGCAACAGATATGACCATGACCCTTAGTGTGGCAAAGAAGGCAAATGCCTTCTCAGCAGACAACAACAGGGCCTGTTCTGATGAAAGGAGTAGAGAGAACAAATGTGGTAGTAGTAAGAGGATTAGAACAAGGAATAGGAACCCCACCAAGAAGGGACCCCTACATGATGGAAGTAGACAGGGGGAGAAACTGCTACACCTGCAGAGGATTTGGGCATATGGCCCATTATTACAGAAATCAAGGAAGGGAAAAAGTAGTAAATAGAAGAAGGCTGGAATGTGGAGGAGGAAGAATTGAGGGAAATCATGTATATGAGAACAATTTAAAAGAGGAGAAGAATCTAGAATTCCTTGACTAGATTCTCATAATAGATTTAATGTATTAGCCACAGAAATAAATATTGGTATATTGGAATCAGAGGGAAGAAAGAAGGAGGAAGAAGTAAGAAAGGTAGAAGGAAGGCTCCTAAAAGAGATCATAGTAAAAATTGGGCTAGAAAGGATCGATACACAGGAAGAAATAACGGTAGAAGCACTGTTAGACAGTAAAGCAACAGGGCTAGTAATGAGCTCAGAGTTTGCTAGGAAGTAAGAATTCAAGCTGAAAAGATTAGAAAGACCGATGTATGTAAGGAACATGGATGGCTCACTAAATAAGGAGGGACCGATAGAACATATGATAGAAGTAAACATCTACTACCAGGGACACAGAAAGAGAATGGAAATTGATGTGATTAGAGAGCAAAAATGGACAGTAATCTTAGGAATATTATGGCTGGCTCGCTACAACCATGAGATTGACTGGAAGACAGAGAAGGTAAAGATGACAAGGTGTCCTGAGGAATGTGGAAGGCAGTAGAGACCAAAATAGGAGAAATCAAAATGGCAGAAGCAAAAGGAAGAAGAGATCAAGGAGGAAACAGGAAGAAAGCAAGAAGAGTGAGAAAAAAGAAAGCAGAAGAGGAGAAAGGTAGCAGAAGAGTGGGAGACTTGGGATGAAGAAGAGGAAGCAGTAAATTAGAGGTGGAAGCAAAAAAGATAATGCCTGAGAAGTTTCACCTATGGATAAAGGTATTTGGGAAGAAACAATCAGAGAGGATGCTAACGAGGAAGATGTGGGACCATGCAATAAAGGTAAAAGAGAGGTTTGTACTGAGGAAGGGAAAGGTCTACCTATTATCAAGGGAAGAGAGAGAAGAAGTGTGTGAATTCATCAGAGAACAACTGAAGAAAGGGTATATTAGACTCTCAAAGTCACTCCAAATGGCACCAGTATTCTTTGTAGGGAAGAAGAATGGAAAAAAGAGGATGGTACAAGACTATTGGTATCTTAATGAGTGGACGGTGAAGAACAATTATCCACTGCTACTTATTTCCAATGTAATCAAAAACATAGGTACTAAAAGAGTGTTCACCAAGATGGACCTGAGATAGGGGTATAATAACGTAAGGATCAAGGAAGGGAATGAGTGGAAAGTAGTGTTTATGACTCCAGAAGGGTTATTTAAACTCATAGTCATGTTCTTTAGGTTAACAAACTCACCAGCAACCTTCCAGGCGATAATGAATGAAATACTTAGGGACTTAATCAATACTGGGAAAGTGGCAGCATTCATTGATAACATAATAGTAGGAACAGAAAGTGAAGAAGGACATGAAGAGCTAGTAGAGGAGGTAATAAAAAGGCTAGAAGAAAACGACTTACATGTAAAACTGGAAAAGTGCAAATGGAAGGTGAAAGAAGTAGGTTTCCTAGGGGTGGTGATTGGGCCTGAGAGGATCAAAATGGAGGAAGAGAAAGTGAAGGAGGTACTGGAATGGCTGACACTGACATGTGTCAAGGATGTACAGAAGTTCCTAAGACTGGCGAATTACTACCACCAATTCATTGAAGGCTTTGAAATCATAGCTAGATCTTTACATGATATGGTGAAAAAGAATCAGAAGTGGGACTGGACAGAAAGATAAGAAAGGGCATTTAGAGAATTGAAAAAGTAGTTTACAAAAGAATCAGTGTTAGCAGCACCGGATTTAGATAAAAAAATGAGGATGGAAGTGGATATGTCAGATTATGCTATGGAGGGAGTGTTATCAATGGAGTGCGAAGATGGATTATAGAGACTGGTGGCATTCCTTTCCAAATCATTGAATGAAACAGAGAGGAATTACAAGATTCATGACAAAAAAATGTTGGCGATTATAAGGGGGTTGGAAAACTGGAGACATTTACTAGAGGACACATGCTTCAAGTTTGAGATCTGGACAGATCACAAGAACTTGGAATACTTTATGAAGGTACAGAAGTTGAATCACAGACAAGCCCAATGGGCACTTTACCTATCGAGGTTTGACTTCACTTTAAAGTATGTTCTAGGAACAAAAATGGGGAAGGCAGATAGACTTAGTAGGCAATCAGACTGGAAAATAGGAGTAGAAAATGACAATAACAACTAAGTATTTATAAAAAACAATTGAGTTCATAGTTTAGAAGAAGTAATGATAGAAAGACCTGAGGTAGATATAGTAGAAAAGATAAAAAGAGTCAGAAGTAAGGATAAAGATGTAGTCAGGATCATAGAAGAGATGAAGAAGGCAAAAGTGAAAGAACTACGAGGAGAAGAATAGAAAATAGAAGGAGACTTGGTGTTAAAGAAAAGAAAGATATATGTATCAAAAGATAAGAAGCTGAGAGCAGAAATAATCCAGTTATACCATGATGTGCTAGTAACAGAACACAGAGGGCAATGGAAGATGGTAGAGTTGGTAACAAGGAATTATTGGTGGCCAGGAGTAATAAGAGATATGGGAAGATATGTGAAGGAGTGCAATTTGTGTCAAAGAATGAAGAATAGGATAGAAGAGTTGGTAGGAAAGTTGAAATTGAGTGAAGTACTGGAGAAGTCATAGACTCATCTTATGGTAGACTTCATCACAAAGTTACCAGTAGTAGCTGGGAAGGATGCAATCCTGGTAGTCTGTGATCAGTTGTTAAAAATGACCCATTTTGTAGCAACTATAGAGGGAACATTGGCAGAGGGTCTAGTGAGGTTGTTCAAGGACAATGTGTAGAAGCTACACAGGTTGCTAGAAAGTGTAGTATCGGACAGAGAGCCCCAGTTTGCAGCAGAATTGACAAAGGAGTTGAATAGGATGCTAGGAATAGAAACAAGGTTGTCGACAGCATTCCACCCACAGACAGACAAATGAAATAAATGAACCAAGAGTTAGAATAGTACTTAAGGTTCTTTGTGGATCATAGGCAGAAGGATTGGCTGAAGTGGTTGGCATTAGCAGAGTTTGTGGTGAACAACAAGGTTCATACAGCAACTAAGGTTTTGCCTTTTATGGCAAACTATGAAAGAGAACTGAGAATAGGGGGAGATATAAGAAAGAGAGGAAAGGTAGAGAGTGTGATGGAATTTGTGGAAAGAATGAAGAAAGTACATGAGGAGGCAGGAGCAGCATTGAAAAAGGTGCAAGAGAATATGAAGAGGCAAGCAAATAAGGGAAGGAAAGAGACTGAGAATTGGAAGAAGGGGAATAGAGTCATGTTGAGTACCAAAGACTTGGTATTCAAAGAGAAACCAGTAAGGAAATTAGTGGACCAATATGTAGGCCTATATACAATTGAGGAGGTGGTATCTACCAATGTAGTCAAATTATGATTGCTAATCTTAATGAGAATTCACCCAGTTATAAACATCAGTCAGATAGTACAATATAGGGAGCAGGTGGGAAGTTAGAAAAAGAAAGAGGCTAAACCAATAGAAGTCAAAGGAGAGGAGGAATGGAAAGTGGAAAGAATATTGAATAAAAGAAAAGTAAGAGATATAGAGAAGTACCTAGTACGATGGAAAGTATTTACAGCAGAGCATGATATATGGGAAAAGGAGAAGGATTTAGTAAATGCAAAGGAGTTAGTGGATGAGTTCAAAGAAAGATTAAATGCGGAAGTAAGATGACAGGAAAAGATAAAAGTAGGAAAAAGAATAAAGGGGAACCCAGGAGCAGAAAAATACAGGAGAAGCAAGCTACTAGGGAAGTATATGGCAAGGTTGTTATACAGTTGGGATGATGGAAGGTTTGAGGAGGAGTATTTGAGGAAGTTAGAAAAGAACTGGCATAGGTGAAAGTCAGTTTCTCCAGAAAAGAAACCTTGAGGGGGGGAGAATGTTAAGATTGAGAAAAGTAGACTTTTTATTTTTTCTTTCTTATTTTCATTTTCTTTTCAATTTACTTTACTTTTTCTATTTTTAAAACTTAAGGTTAGAGTTAAACCCATGAATACAAGAAGAAAGACATGAAAGGATAATGTCATACAATGTGCACAGCATATGTTGGTCTTGAGGTACACACATGGTAGTTTAGGATAGGCTGGAAAGACTTAGCATGGACCAGGCATTTTAGTATATAAGGTAGACAAATCCTGTACAGAGTTCTCTATTGAGTTCTCTTGTATAAACCTTATACAAGGTTTTTTCTTTTGTCCAGCTCTAAGAACTTAAGTTTGTAACAGTGGATTAGATATCTTAAAGTGTGTATCTCTTATTGTCATAAGAGCAAACATCTATTGGTTCTCTTTCTATGTTTGTAAAGTTATATTGATGAATAGTGTTTTTCTGAATGTATTTTGGTAAGTTCTAGTTGTAGTTTTACTCTACTTCTCTTTCTGAAACTGGAAAAGAATTTAGGGATATATTGTCAGAGTTGAAGATAGTAGACTTGATTTATTTTCATATTTTTTTAATTTTATTTTCCATTTATTTTCTCATTTTAGACTTAGAATTAGAGGTTAGCCAAACATCACTTCTTTCTCCTATACCACCATCTTGTATGGTAGCATCTAATAGAGAAATTGCAAATAAATCCATTTTTAATTCTTCAGCTATGTCTAGTCCTAATAATTCTAACAATATATCTGAGGACATTACCATAGATAGCCTCAGAGACAAATCTAATACTTGCAACAAGACCTCCTAGTCAAACTCTACTACATCTAGCTCTTCTAGCATCTCTAGTGTTAATTACAGAATACATATGGAAATCCAAAATGATAACTCTAACTAGGCTAACCAAACTGATACTGTCATTTTCAATATCCCTCTCCTCTCTTAAGTTAAAAGGGGGAGTAACAACCATGTTCTGGCAAATGACAATCCACAAGGTCTTACAACATGTGTGAACCTCACTTCTAACTTGTGTTCTACTCCCAATCAAACTAACCTAAGACCCCTCTTTGTTATATGTAGAGCTCTAACCTACAGATATTAAGTCATAGGAAGGCTGTATGCAGCCTATTTCCATCTTCAGCAGAAAAAGTACACAAGACATTGATGTTAATAACATCAAGGCATCACTCTCATGCATCTCAGACTTCATTGTAGACCAACACATCAAAAAAAAGGAGAATAAGACAATTTACTCACAGAAAACAGTTCTAAATTGTTCTGTAACAAAATTAGGGAAGAATTTACTGTTAAGGTTTCCACCACTCCAGCAAATAGGAAAACTGATTGCTTCCCCCCCCAAAACCCATAAAATTCACCAACATTCTCTCTCTTGCATCCTCTTCCAAATTAATCATAGAAGAAGGATCAAAACCCAAATCAGTCAATAAATCAGAAAAAGATAAATCTATTAACTTGTTCCCCAAACTGGCTCACACCTACACTCAAGCCTTATCTGCTAATATTTGGGATATTCTCAAGTTGAAAGAAAACTTCCCCAAGCTATCTAATAAGAAGATTGAGGAAATTCACAAAATGGTCAACAACTCGAACATTTCAAAATCCAAACTAAATATGATGACTAAAGGCCTATCATACAAGCAGATCATCATTTCTATAAGCAGTGATAATATCAAAATCTTCATAGCTACTTCCAACAACTATGTCACTAATATCAACTAGTCACTTAAAAATATCAAATCTAATATTGCTATTAACTTTATCCATCCAGATCACAGTGGACTCAGTTTCATCTCCAACAAAGTCGCGGCGCAGTTCAATATAAGTGTTATTAGCAACCATATTAAGAATGCTAGCAACATGAATACCAATGATATCCAAGAGGGCTAACTTCCTCAATCTAAGTTATATCTCAAAATCTTGGGACTTCCTTATCTGATTAAAAATACTAACACACCAATGGACACAGGGGTTGTCAAGAGCATCATCAAGTCAACCTACATCTTTAATAACATCAAGGTAGCTTTGAAATCTTGTGTATGCAAGGTTTTGCCCAAGTCAGACATGGCTATTGTCTGGATAGACATCTGGGATTTGTAGAATGGCTCATTAGCTAAGAAAATTAACAGAAGTTTCAACATAGGAAGCTTTATCACATCAGTTAGGGGTGCTAACATAAACCTTAGTATTCCACAGTGCAAGAACTGCTGGAAGTGGGGGCACATGATATTCGCTTGTCATTTCCAAGGATCACAATATATTAAATGCAATGGTCCACACAAATCTGAACATCACTGCCACTTTGGATGGTATTACAAGGCTAACTTTAAGATGAATCCTCCTTATTTAAAAACAAAGCAAGGTGAACCATGTTCACATACATTCAAATGTATTAACTGCAAAGGCGATCATTAGGCTGACTCCAACTCATGTTCATTCTGGCACCACTGCTTCAACAAGGAGTGGCACTTCAAGAAATATCAAGAGCTTTATGAAAACTGAACTAAGTTGATGTGCTCAGCTGTGAGCGAAGCTCAAGCATGATTTTAGAATCATTAAAAATCTTCTCACAAAATGTCCAGAAAAACAATTTCCTTATTAACACTATCCTTAAAACTCAACTTTCTGCTTATGTTATCTTTATTCAAGAACCATCATAGTTTGTTATAAGAACTACTCTGAGCTCTACTAACTGTAAAGAAGAGGAGTTAGTTAGAGTTCCTAACCACCCTAACTGGGTCACTTTCTCCAAGATATATTCACATCCTTCTGATTCTCCAAGAGTTATTATATACATTAACATATATCTCTTCTTTTTGAGATTTTCTTTTAGGAACAACATTTTAAAATACAAAGACATCTTTTGTGTTTCTTTTTTCAATCATGGTTCTATTTACTTTTTGATTAACATTTATTCAGATTCATCTCAATCAACTTTAAAGTATCTAAAGGATACTGAAGTTGATATGAATAACATTCTCATTCTGACTGGGGATTTTAATATTAGAGACTATTTCTGTGATCCAAATTTTCTGCACCACTCCCAGTATAGGGATATTCTTTTCGAAGTTGCCAACTCTTTTCAGTTAGATATTTCTAAGCCTGTTGAATTTCATTCTACTAGATAATCTGATAATCCTTCAATCCCTAACTCAGTTCTAGATCTTGTATTTCTTTAACCTGAATATCTAGAGTTCAACAACTACAGAATCCACTCAGAATAGAGGCTATCATCAGACCATGCTCCTATTACTGTCAAGATATCCATTATTGAAGAACATATTTAGACTAAGAAACATTTCTTAATCAAAGACAATGAAGAAGAAGCACTATTCATTAATGAGCTCATTCACTCCATCATCAACACTAACACATCTCATCTTCTGTGTGTGAACAATTTGGAAACAATTGTTCAGAGGATTACATATGATATCAAAAATTTATGGTAAAAGTGCTCCAAAGTTGTTTATATCACCAAGTCCTCCAAAGCATGATGAGATTTCAATTGTCATAATGATCTAGAGGCCTATAGATATTTTTGATGTATCGAAAACTGGAAAAAGTTCAAGAACACTGTCAAAAAGGCCAAACACAAATTCTTTGATCAAAAAATCAACGAGATTGCAAACAAGAAGTGTAAGCTCTAGGAGCTAATGAACTGGATCAAAAAACAAAAACTTCTGGCCATAGAAATAATTCAGTTCAATAGTCAATCCTGCATTGAACTAGATGATTTATGGAATATACTATACAGATCCTTTAATTCAGCTTAAAATTGTCAAATTGATCCAAGTTTCCTAAATGAAATATCTGACAGAGAAATATGTCTATGGTCCCCTTTTTCCAGGAAGAATCTCAAATACACTATCAACAAATGCAGTAACTTTTTAGCCTCTGGACCAGACAAGCTTTCATAGAGGCATATTAAGATAATCATAAAAAACTATGAATGTTCATCCAAATTCATCAACATTGCTAATACCTGCATTAATCTAGGACTGTGGTCTTCTCACTTCAAGATGTCCACTATAGTCATTATCTTCAAGCCGAACAAGTCATCATACAACTCCCCTAAATCCTTTCACCCTATTATACTCCTAAATACATTGGGTAAATTATTTGAGAAAATAATAAGCAAACAACTTCAATTTTACTTGCTATCTAATAACTTTGTTCACTCTTGTCAACTAGGTGGGCTCAAACAATAATCTACTACTAACACTGGGATTATTCTTATTCACTTCATCCAATTGGGTTGGGTTGAAAACTTAACTACAAGCATGCTGGCTTTTAACATTACTTTGTTTTTTCCTTCACTCAACCATCATCTCTTACCACTTATTCTTAACAAAGTAAGCTTTGATCCAAAAGTTTTGCTCTTCTTCAAAAATTATCTCACAGAAAGAAAAACTAAGTATTTATAAAACAAATTTTCTTCTCCTTTTTGTAATGTTGATGTTGGGATTGGTCAGGGCTCTGTCCTTTCACCCATTTTATCCACTCTGTATCTTTTCCTTATTCTTTATATTCTTAAAAAACGCTTATTAAATTTAAAAATTTCAATTTCTATTCTTTTATTTGTTAATGATAGACTTTTAATATCTCAAAATGAATCATCCAGATGTCCAATGCAAATTTATTTTGTAGTTATAATGTTACTTCTTCACTTCTTTCCAAGTTTGGTTTAGTTGTCAAGCATAGAAAGTCTAAAGTCTTCTACTTTTCTAGGCTACATGGGATCTTTAATTCTCCTCTACTGGATCTTATACCTCTTAAAGATCCTGTTCTTTGTCTCAAGAACATGTGGCATTATTTTGGGTTTTTCTTTGATTGAAAATTATTCTTTCACCAGCACATCAACTTTTATGCTAATAAAGCCATATCAACAGTCAAATGTATGAAAATGCTTGGCAATTCAACAAGAGAGTTAAATCTGTTTCAGAAAAAACATCTATATAGAAGCTGCACATTATCTATTACTCTTTATAGCTCTCAACTATAATACTATAACAATATGCTACTCCATTACCCTCTCAAAAGATACAATGAAGGGCAGCTCTATGGATTACAGATGCCTTTCATATATTGCTATCAATAGGAGTCAAAGCTATTGCAGAGCTTGTACCTGTTATGGGACATTGAACACTAACAATTTTATTTTCTATTCTTTTATTCTTTCTAATTTTACTTTTCTTTTTCTTTATTTTATTCCTGGAAAGACAATGAAGAAGGCACGTGACAAGGAAGTCACATGACAGGTCACATGATGTGACATCATAGGCCTAGAAGGTGGTAGAAGGATCTAGAAGATGACATCAGGACATCTGGAGTACACATAGTGGCCTTGAGTAAGGAGTGAGGCAGATATGAGGATGAAGCATGAACTATAGGGCAGGTTTAGATAGTGGTAGCACAGACCAGGACACATTTGTATAAATAGGACACTAATTAAGCAGAGACTCCTTGTCGAGTTCTCTTGTGAATTCCCACATTATTCTTCCACTTTGAGGTTTACTTGTTAGTAAGATCATTTGTCCTTTGTGATAAGTGGTTGCCACAACAGTACCTATTAACCTTTAGCTCAAGAAACTAAATCAGAGATTTCACCTATGGGAATAGTCCCTTCCTCCCAATTATATCATTAAGTCGATTCTCTTCACCAATGATTCTCAAGAACAAGTTCAGCATAGGCTATCTATCAAGAGCCTCACTAGCAAATAGAGGCTCAGTCTTTGAAGCTCTCTAATTGACATGGATAACAACAGTAAAGAATATGTTTCATATTTTTTACACTTCGACCAGGAATTCTCTCCTGGAAACTGTTGTGGCAACCACTAGACACAATGTCCAATGATTTCACTAACGAGTAAATCTCAGAGTTGGGATATCAAGTGGGAATTCACAAGAGAACTCGACAAGGAGTCTCTGCTTAATTAGTGTCC
>Ga0157364_1002596_pt1 | contig 16949 bp, 7 predicted proteins | sample AttsexASBM2_FD_111476 | JGI IMG/M metagenome (GOLD analysis project Ga0157364, IMG submission 111476) | Fungus gardens microbial communities from leaf cutter ant in Ribeirão Preto, State of São Paulo, Brazil - Atta sexdens ASBM2 | ecosystem: Host-associated > Fungi > Mycelium > Unclassified ... | reverse complement strand
TGTACAAATCATTCCTTGTGAAATATGTTTCTGAAACTCAATGAAAACCTTATAGGACACCCTGTATGGGGTGGTCGATGCACGTTGGGTTCGCAGGTCGGCTTACCTGACCGCGTTACAAGCGCGCGCCTACTACGCGGCGCAGTTGAGCGCGAAAGAAACCGGCTGGCAAAAGAAAAAAAGTCATCGTCGGCGTGTGACATTCTCGGTATCTGAATCCGGCGGCAGGCCGTCTATCCCCGTATTGTTGGACTGTGTCACTGTGGGGCGAGGGAGCTGCACAGTGGGACATTCGGCCAGCTTAAAGAGATGAAAATAACGAAAAGACTCGTTAGTTTCTTCCTTGTGCGGCTCTTCTAAGAGAGAAAAAAAAGGGAAAAGTACAATAGATCCTTCCGATTCATGTTCTTTCTGATGTACATCAACATACCGTCACTTTGTTCATTTTAAGACCATTTTGTGTACTATTGTATAATACGAAATTCTTCTTTAAAAAAAAAATCACAAAATTTTAAATCGATACGTAGTTTAAGTATGTCTTCTTATTATGAATAAGATACTTCTCCCTTTTTATAATGGCAAATTTCGTACTGCAAGAACGAGACGAAAGGTGAGCGCTTGTAGTGCTTAGGGGTCTATCGGACAGACAGGTTCGCGAAGACTGGCAGGGTTGTGACGGAAAGGGGTGCGGGGTAACAACTCGATGAGGGGGTAAATATGCGACAAGTTAGCGTCCGCGTATAAATCTAGCAACGCTCACGGTGACAGGTCACGCAGCGCGGAACCTTCCAGTTTAGATCGCCGCCTCGTTCGCCCACCTATATACGGACATGGGCGCCGCGTCGAGGTTTCTCTGACAGGGGTCGACATAGAAGAAGGAGGGGAAAAAGAGTGCATATGCATTAAGGAAATTCTGTTAAGGGATTTAAGGAGATTTCCTTATTTAGGCGTTTCCCCCCCTCCCCCCCATTTCTACGAATACACATTAACTTTATTTAATCTCGAGGTAGTTTACTCTTCATCTTTTTCTAATTCTCAAAATTAGAAGAAGATAAAAAGTAAGTTAAATTGAGATTAAAGTTAATCTATATTGATAGAAATGACATTTATTTCAATGCACATCTGATATCTAACCGGCAGATAAATAAAATAAATATTATATGTTTTACATAAATAAATTATATTATATATATATATATATATATATATATATATATGATGTATACAATATTAATAAGTAGGTACTCGAAAAGCGCGTAATCTTCTAATGAAATTCCTCATTTTTAGCTCATTGTAAATTCGATATCAACGATTATTGGCAAAATAAAATGTATAATATTGTGCCCAAAAGAATTGCATAATATGTACGATATACATATTTATCGTTAAGTACTTAAGAAATGCGGAAGTTGGAGGTGCAAAATCGTTCTTGCATATGAATTGACTTTAATTTCGAGATACAAAAGCGCGATACTGAAACGAGAAAGAGTTTCTGCTCCGACATGTCAAACCAGTCAGCAGAGATGAAAGCTTGACTAGAATAAGATAAAAATACATGGGGATCGTGACCTAAAATTTGCTTCGCACAATGAATTAACCTCACGACAAATTATTACGTTAAATTACATATCTCTCTCGTCCACTCTCTCTTTTCTTTTTGTGAGAAAAATGCGATCGACTCGCGACGCCCATGCCTACGACGACCCCCCGCGTTTGTATACCTTCGTATGCGTGGTTCTTATCCAGACGGTTCGCGCGACTGATTAATTGTAAAGGGCCATCGACGATGGCCAGGTTAGCCGAGCGAGCGATTAAACGAACGAAGATGTACGAGAGAGGTAGGTACACTTTCCGTGCCGCGCAAACGATCATAGTGTTTATTGAAGGAGTCAGATGTCCAATTTCTATCAATGCACTTTAATTTTAATCTCGATTTAATTAATTCTTCATCTATCTTCTTTTTTTTAATTCTAAGAATAAAAAACAGATTCAAGAGTAAATTGAACCGAAATGGAAGTTAATCTATACATTAGTAGAAACGAGCTTGGTAGAGAAGAATTAGGATTTGAAAGAGCATTCTCGCGATAAGGATGAGGGAGTTCGTCGACAATCGTCTTATTGGAATAAGGGTAGACAGTATAATCTTTTAACAGACTTGGAAAAGGCTTCAGGATTTACTGTTCTTCGCGGTTTTCTGCGGGGACATGCTCTTAAAACTGTTCGCCGACGTCGCTACCGACGCCGACGCCGATACCGACGCCGAGGGAAGCGTGCAAGGTAGGCTTGCGTGCAGACACGTGGTGTGCACGCTCTATCCACCTCGGGATAGCCCCGTAACGGTGTGTCATAGTAGCTCATGGTATCGTTAAAAGGGCGAACGGGAGAAATGGTAGAAGGAGGAAAGATCAGTCACAGATGAACGAAGAGAGGCAAATTTATTATGGGAAAACGAAAGAGAGATGGATGAAAGGAATGAAAAAAAAAGAGGAAGGGAAAAACGAGGCCGCGACAGTGACGACGGTGTGGTGGCAGTTTTCGTGAAATTACCGGGTACACGTTTAAACGGACGAGTTGCGAGTGCGGATACGCCAAGTGGGAGAGAGAGGGTAAAAGGGGGATGCAACTTGACGTGTGCACGGTGTGCGGAGGCGAAAAGAGAGCGGGTGGGGGAGGAAAGCACTGGAGGGCGATTGCATGCGTGCAAGGCGAGCTAGCGCGATGGCGCAGGTGGCAGGAACATGCGGGACAACAGGGGGAAGGAAAAGGGAGGCAGGAAGGTATCACGAGAACGGGGCACGCGGGGCAACGAGTCGCGCGCTAAAGTTCTCTCTCTGCAAACATGGCAGTCGTCACGCAAGTCACAAAACCCGCCAACGATATCTCGATCGACTTTGCCTCGCTACGGGAAAACGACATTCGTATGTGTATACATATACATGTATATATCTGCTTGCGAGACCGTAGCGCGTTACACGCAAGCGAGTCCGCGAGCGAACGGAGCCCTGACGTCGTTGCTTATTCGAGCGTGTTAGGAATGGACGAGGATTTTAACGCGCGCGCGCGTAGGTAGATAGGTAGGTACGCAAAGTTTTTTAACCTGCCTTTTTTCGTGTCCTTCCTTTTTTTTCGCCCTTTTGCTTTGCCCGGCTTTAAGCGGGTGCGCTCGTAAAAAAACGATCTAACTGGCACGGCGCGGCGCACCTTGAGAGAATTGGAATCAGATCTCTCATGGATCGTGCCCGGTGCTGCAATCGAGGTGGCGGTAGTGGTGCAGCGATCGAGCTGGCGAGGGAATTGAAAATGAATTCGGCTATCTCGAGTCTTTATCGGGAGCACGAGACTTAACGTCCGGTTTACACGGCCGAAAGGTTTACACGTCGAGACAACTTGCTCAGCTATTTCGATTAGCCGTTTGAATAAGGGTAAACGAGTGATTCTCGTTACCTCCTTCGACGGGACAGTGATAGTGGAGGTGAGCGACTAGGTTGTTGCACGACTCGCGCTTTGCCTACCACTACTTCGTGTACTTGCGGCGTTAACTGTCTTCCCACCCACGACATCCTGTGTAATACGTAGTATAACTGTCGCGAACGTAAACCACTGTTAACTATGAAGCTCATAAACGGGACATTATCGCGTGCGATATTTCGTTTCGTTAGCATTAAGAAGATCCTCTTGGTACTCGCGTAAACGCATTAAGCATAATCGGAAATAAAAAATCTTTTAGTTATCATTTCTTTTTCAATTATCCCATACCGTTTATATATTATCCAAAATAATGTTCAGAACCGTTTAGAATGCAGATTTCAAGTGGAAAAAAAGGAGAGTTTATTTAACTAAATAAAGTCGATTTCTTCAAAGGACAAATGGCATCTTGAACCGACGAGACCTGTCATCAATTACGCCACTGAAATCAGTTGCCCGTCAAGGCCGGCGAGCGCTGTATAGCGAGAATAGTGTTTTGCAAGAACGACCCAAATAACGAACTTGACGCCAACGCATGGCACCCACCTTTTCTTAAATGCCCAGTGAAAGGTGTTCCCGCGAATCTCGAGCTCAAGCGTATTATCGCGGGTTCTCCTTTTCTCGCGTTAAATCGAAATCACATTGACATTATCATTCGCGCAATTATCATTCACGTGATAAAAATCAGACTGAGAAAACCTTCAGAAAATTATTTTAAACGACATTAATTTTTATCAAAGCAAAGAAGAAATAACGTTTGTCACGTTCTTATTGAGTTAGAGCTCTACTTTCTTAATCGTTTATAAACATACATTTTATTACGTAACGAAAGTCTCCGTAATTGCAATAATTCGGTGAATATTGTACGCATTTTGAATTTACTATACAACAGAATATATCGTATGAAGATAAAGAATGAAAACGTTACGTCAGTAACTTAACAAATATTTACGCTTGTCTGTACTTGATATACGGAATACAATATGTAACTATTAATTAAAGGACAGCAGACAGTACCGGAAGGGAATTTATCTCTCTGCGAGAGATAATTCCGGACTGGAATAATTTTAACTTGTAGTCGCAAAGTGTTGGAGCAAAGTGTTTGCGAACTATGCGCGAATTATGTGGATTTCTGTTCCACGACGCGGATCCGTTAACGGGAAGGAAAAGGGAGAGGCGGGGAAGATCAGCGGGCGTTGTCGGATACAAGAGAGCCTATCGCGAGAGATGACGGCGGATGGAAATCGGGACGTCGAGATATACCGCAAGGAGATCGCAAGGATCATAGCGGCGATCCTACACGCCTAGATTCGATCGCGGCGCGGCGGTCAGCGGCTCTACGCGCTGCAAATAATTACAGCCGTCCTTACATTCCATAGCAAGGCGGGCAAACTGGTTCCGAGCGTGGCCACTTGTGCTAGAATACGGAGAGACTTGTGTGGAGAGGAAACCATATTTCTTTAAAGTAACATACGCGCCAACTCTGCGACAACGATCGCGATTTGTATTTGAGCTATGCGGGAGCTATGCGGGAGCTTCAATAATAAATAATTATACACGACACATAAAGAATACTATTCGCGTACCAAGTATATATGTATGTTTTATCGTTGGACATTAGCGTTAAAGAATAATCAATGACCGATGTGTATGATATGAAATAAATAAATTTGGCATTTTCGGTCAATGAGCGGACCAATCTAATATTGATTTGAGAGCTATAAACATTGCCATTGTATCTAGAACCATTCATTAGTAAATTAATATTTTCCTTCAGGACTTAAAGATAGAAGTTTTTTTTTTATTTTTAAATGTTTTAATAATTATATATTGAATTATGGCTGGATTGTACCACCTTCGGTAAACCTTTCAGTTTAGCTCACTGTCTTACTCTCTTACTCTTTTGTTTATCTAATAGGTAAATTATCACATAGTTTATTCAAAGCTGGGACAACCAGATTCTATATTTATCAATAATCGCCAATGTCCTTTCAGAAGCAGAACGAAGTTGAAATATAATACAAGTATATTTAATTTGAAATTAGTCAAAGAAAGATGCATCAAGCTTAATCCAGGCTATTAATCATTCCGAGTCTTTGAATTGTCGATATTAAGACTCTCTATCGTAGCAAGTTTCGTCAGAAGAACATCGACCCCGCGATAATCCATTTCATGTTCGTCTCAAGGAGAAAAATCTGAGTAAAAAGAGACATCCCGTTTTATAAATTCAGTAAGATTCGAATTACGGAATTGCGGAATTGCGAATCGTCACACGGCGCTTAAATGCTACACGCGCGCGAGACATTTCCGCTGTTTACACTTGGTCGCGGAAAGATTTCGCAAACAACAGAAACATACATCGTCTCCGCGCAGGTACGGGTCGTGGTGCGGTGACGGTCGTAGGCGCATTAATAATGTAAGTGTGCAGATGGTGTGCAGTGAGTGCGCGGCGCCGCTGACTAGGATCAATGTTCCGTTCGCGGTCTATATAGCCGGCACACGGCCGCGCGCCGCGATATATAGGTAACAACAAAGAGGGAGAGAGAGATAGAGAGAGAGAGAGAGAGAGAAGAGAGAAAGCCGGGGCTGTGTGGGAAACAACACGGTTGCACACACCCCGCTCGCTCACTCGCTCTCTCCCGCTCTCTCCCTCCCTCTTCCTCTGCACACGCTCGGATAATGCATTTGCGCGAATATTTTAACCAATCGTAGCGCGAAATTACCATATGGAAATAAGTTCTCTTTCTCTGTCTCTCGTTCTCTCAATCGATCTGAATTTCGCCGCAACTCACGTTCGCGGAGAAAAAACGACTCCTCCAACTTGCGCCACCAAAGGAAAGAAAGAGATTCCCCTTCTCCGTATTCAAGAGAACACGTGCTCCTCGAGTTCTCGCTTTTAAGCTCGCCTGCTTATGGAACTGTACTTATATTATTTCGGCACCTCTCAAGAAAAATCCATCTTCAAAAATTCTATAATTTGAAGATCTAATTTCATGTGTCAAGTAAAAATACATCGTGAATTATAATAAAAAAGAAAAAAGTGTTATGTTGCCCTGATCTCATATTATGACTACGTATCGGCGAATACAATTAATCTGTTTTGTAACTATTTTCTCATTTTTTAAGCGTCTTTTTGTTTTAGACATAACAATTAATGTCGTCACATCATTAATAAGAAATTCTCAGTTAGTGTCGTGGCAAGCGATATTAATGTGAATATAAATTTATCATGACCTTCATATATCTTGTACATATATTCTCCGTTTATATATTTACCCTCTTTATGAAATATATATGATATTGTTTATAATTTCTATGTTACGACGTGCCAAATTGTAATATTGTAATAGAATTTTTTCCTTCAAATGCATTCCGCAGTAAATTAAGAAATCTTCAAAATGGACTTCGACGATAATCGCTGCCAGAATTAAGATATCAAGGCGTATATTGTGAAGATAAGTAGTAACATATTTTATAAATTTATTCACATGATTTAAATAAATCAAAAGTATACAGTTAAGTCTCACGTCACATGCGCAAACGCTCGCATGGTTTGCTTCTCGCCGGATCGCGCGGGCGCATGTCTCACGCTTTTGTTTCTCTCACTCTTCGATTCTTACCTTCTCTTTTACGCGGCGAACTGTATCTTACACGAGGCGCGGCGATAAAGAGTGTATATCCGATATACATATTTACATATCGTACAATCATCTTACCTCTTTCTTCTCTCTCTCTCTCTCTCTCTCTCTCATTTACTCACTCACTCACTCACTCACTCACTCACTCACTCACTCACTCACTCACTCACTCACTCACTCATGCTATCTCTTTCTTGTTGTTCTTTCTCCCCTGCGGACATATAAAATTACAAAAAATCATCTACCTAGTCTCGAAAGTTTCAGAGTCAAAGCTAGCATCATGATTCTATTATGCGGCGAGGACGTTGAAATGCGACATGTGTCAGTTACATGTATATATATGTACATGTATATATATGTACAATGTACATACGTACACGAACGCAAATTGCGTAGTAGAGAACGTTATTTACATGGATTCGTCGTAAATAGGAGGTATTTACACGAGGGTGAAATCGCCGCTACGAAAGAGACGGCCTGACAATCCGCGCGTGATCGCGCGGACTTTGAGATCTTTGGGTGCTAAAAAGCATCTGAGGTAAACGGGATTCACAGAGGTGCACAGAGAATCTCAGAACCTTTGATTTTAATAAATAGTTGAATCTTATATGAATTTCGAGTCAAGATTATTTAAGGAAATTACAAGCTAATTTTGATATTCAATCTTTAATAGAGTTCATCTAAAGGAAGTTTTTTTGAATTAAAAAAAAAGGAGAATATAGAAAAGAATAGTTCTTACTATGAAGTATCTTAACTAGTTAAACACCAAAAAAATTAAATATTTTTGTATTTTACGCTTTTGAAGCTTAATTCCCGCGTTCAGAACTCACAAATAGTAATTACAAAAGTGCAAATAAAAAATTATTGCAAAGTTTTGTTCATACATTTTTATAAAAAAAAAAGTCAATTCTATGTATAAACGAGATTCGGGGACACTCTGTATACTTGAACAAAATATTCGCACAAAAACGCTGTTACGAAATATTTATATCAAGAATGCGCAATGTGCAATCCTGACAATAAGGGAATAGGCCGAAAGACTTATTACATTAAGCTTATTACATAAGCATACAGAGTAAAGGAAGATTCAAAGTCAAGAATAAATATAACAAAAATAGAGAAGAAAAAGAGATAAAAACAAGAAATAAAGAAATGTCAAGTTCCAACAACATAAAAAAATCGAAATTTTCATTGAGCAAAAAAGAAAACCGGCGCAATCATTATCGCAATAGACATCCCCAAAGTCTCTTTGAGTCTCAAAGAGATAATTATGATATGCGAATTCTCCGTCCTTCGTCCTTTACGACGATGTCCCTGAACTATGTACACATATTTCGCAGGGGTTTGTGACTCGGCACGCGCGCAACGTTTTCGAAAATTCACAATCTGTCGAGCGTGCGTCACGTGGACAAGACTCAGCACAACCTTTTCAGAACGACGAACGTGGCTCGTCGTTATTGTAGTCGGATCGACAGTATGATAGTCCCATGAATCCCATACGGGGATAGCGGGATCGGTCGCAGGGAGCTAAACCAGGTAGGCTTGTCCAGAAGTGGGCGGGGGCGGTGGTGGCGGTGGTTGCTGCTGCCTCCAGGCAGTCCTCTCAAGGGTGGAGTAGTCCGAGTCGATGGACGAGTAGATGTGCTCGGACAGCGGTCTCCTGTGGTCCTCGCCAATGCCGCAGTTGGCGGTGTTGGTGGTGGCAACAGTGGTCGTGATGAGATTACTAGCTGGCACCGCGTCCCGGTAGGCGTGATTGACGGTTAACCTGGGTTGCGCCGGTGACGACGAAGGTGGTGGTAACTGCGGCTGCTGTTGTTGCTGTGGCAACATAGGGGGAAGCGGGGCACCGCCACACGAATAAGCGGGCGGCGCGTGTTGCAGCATCAACGCTGACGAGGCATCCTTGAAGAGTGCAGCACGTTGACCGCCACGCAACGTCGACATCCCGGTTTTCTCGAGATTACCGACACCACCGTCCAGTGTGTAGGTGTTGATGTTGCGTTTGTATACCAACGGTGAGGATTTGCTCTCGACGGACACATCGCCAACGGCTGTAGTGGTGGTAGTGGTACTAGTAGCAATGATTGCAGTTGTCGTGGACGATGGTATAGCATACCTTAACCGTTCCCAGAACCTCTTCTCGCCCCATGTAAGAATGAGCGCTGCCGTTCTCAAATAGGGCCGCAGCTCGGGATCGCGTTCAACCTCGGTACTAATATTGCCAGCTTGGATGACGATCAGCTGGGAGGCACGACCGCGCAATGCTTCGTGCAGCGCTGCGCGAAACTCGAAACGCGACCATTCAGTTTGAAGGAAATCACGAGTAAGCACAATTAGCACGCGTCGAGATGCGTCCACTGCCTCGAGGACGGCTGGTGCGGGTGCAGAAGCGCGCAACACGCAAGGCAAATCCCGATGATGGAGACAGAGTCTCAGACCAGCCGCACCGTGTTCCAGTTCGACTGCCAATGAGTGCAAGACGAAGTCCTCGTCATTTGGACTGTAACATACGTAACAATCATAGAGGCGATCGCGATCGGCGTCGCAGCAGCCTGCAGCCATCGCGGCTGCAGGACCCATGCTCGCCGTCGTTACGGCTTTGCCCGGTTTCGTGCGCAAGAATCTCAGTCCATATTTGGAATAGGCCCAGGCGCCGACCGGTTCGCGGAACACGAAAGCGAGTACTATAATCACCAGCAAAACAATGATGGCTGAGAGAGTAGCAGCTACCAACGGTAAATAGTCCGATACCATGATACTCTCAATGACGCCACCTTGAGCGAAATAATCCGAACAGGCGGTCTCGTTGACATTCAAACGACGTCGATAAGATGGTCTGGCGTCGCCGCCGTAATAACACCACACATCGCCAGCGTCAATAACTTTGTGCGCATTGTCTGACACCCAAGAAGACAGCTCCTGCAGAAATTTGCAGCGGCACGACCATGGGTTGCCGCCTAGCGATAACTCGACCAATCGAGCGTTCAAAGTGACTTGCCACACTGGAAAGGTTACCAACCGATTGCCATGCAATCTAAGAATCTCAAGCGATCGCAACGGCAAAAACGTAAGGTTGCCAATGAAGCCAATCATATTGTTCTGTAGATAGAGCTCGCGCAAATGCGATAATCGCTCAAACTCGAAGCCCTTGAGTTCACGTATACGATTGTCTTCGAGATGTAGAATTTGCAGATTGTTGAGGCCGTTGAAGGTGCGATTCTGGATGGATTCAATGCCACTGGCATTTACGTATAACACGCGCATGTTCTTACGGCCGATAAACACGTGATTCTGCAACTCTCGTAACACGTTGCCATCCAGATAGACTTCGGTGGCATCCATCGGTATCCTACGCGGAATTTCTTCGACTCCAAGACCTGAGCAATCGACTGCATTCGTATTCCATGTACGGTCATTGTAACACTTGCAACCTGCTGGACAGGTCATCTCGCAATCACAGGCGTCAAAATCACAACAATGACAGAGGGCAAAACAATGCGCCTCGTAGCGGCAGAGGAACTGTTCCGAGCGTGCAGTCGAGGCTGGGACGATAGCGACTCCCCGCGGGCCAGAGGTACGGCACATCGCATTGTCAAGATCCATGACACGCGGATATTCCCTTGTCGAGGTTTGGTTATTGATGGCCGGCAACCAGTCCATCGAGCAATTGCAGTTGAAGGGATTGCCACCGATGTAAAACTCTGGCAGCGGTTTATTCTCCGGTACTTTGGTCAGCAGTAGCGATGTTAACTCCATCGTCTCGATCATGTTCGCATACATATCAACCCGAGTGAGATTCACTTTGTCGGCGAATGTGTTCGGTCGTACGGTGCTGATGTAGTTGTTGTTGATGAATAATAGCTCTACGCTATCTGGCACAGACAACGGCGAGAGTTCAGTGATGCGATTGTGACTAGCGTCCAAAGTCTTCACTTTAGAATTGCGAATTTTATAATAATTGCCAAGACTTTCGATAAAATTTCCGTGAATGTCGAGCCACTTAAGATTAACCGGTATGAAGGCATAATCGAACCACTCTATGTGATTTTCCGATAAATTCAGTAACAGAAGGCTAGTGATGCTGGTGAATACACCGTTGATTTCCGACAGAAAGTTGCCATCCAAACGGATGGCTTCCAATTTGATATTACGTTCGAACGCGTGTCTTTCCACGTGTTGCACTTTGTTCCGAGCCAGATTGAGGATTTGGAGATTCGGCAAGTCCCAGAGCATACCGTGAGTCAGATTACCGATGTCGTTGCCGATTAGACGTAGACCAGTGAGTTGATGAAGGTTACGGAAGGAACCGTTGTGAAACTCGCTGATCCGGTTCTCACCCAGGTCAAGGGTTTTGAGGAAGGCGAGGTCGCGTAATGCGTCCGGCACTGCAGTAAGCTCATTACCGCTGAGATCCAGTTCCTTGAGATCGGAACAATTGCGAAACGCCATCGTATCGATATTCGAAATCGAATTCCCGGACATAGTCAGGCGATTTAGTACAAACAGACCGTTAAATAGCTGTGCTCCTATAGTATGGAGCTTGTTGTCAGAAAGTTCGAGTGTATGAAGATTGTAGAGCGGCAAAAAAGCGTTACTTTCTATACGATCAATCGAGTTATTGCGTAGGTCGAGGATCTGTAGAAAGAACAAGTCCTTAAACATGCGAGCATCAATATGTGTCAGCTGGTTGTATGAAAGATCAAGCACAATCAGGCGAATCAAACCGAGGAAAGTAGTCTCGTCGACACGATCGCTGCCAAGGCGGTTGTTGGCGAGATTCAGCACCAGCAGCTGCTCCAGCTGGGTGAACACGCCCCGTGGCAAATCACGTAGGCCGTTGTACGCCAGGTGTATCTCCCGTAGGTCGCGCGTAGTTTTGAACAAATCCTCGGGCAGCGAATCCAGAGAGTTGTGGCTAACATTAAATGTACGCAGCACAGTGAGTCCTTGTAAGGCATTTTTGCCGATCTCGGTGATCGCATTGCGCTGCAGATGTAGCTCTTGCAGTTGCCGCAGGCTCACCAGCGGTCCGTCATCAAACAGTTGCCGTAATTCATTGCGTGATAGATCCAGAATCCTGATATCGGCGCGACAGGATCCGTCGTTAATCTCAGCACGCACTGTTAGACCGATATCATCGACGTCGCGGATACGATTGCCAGTGAGATTGAGAGTCTGCAAATTGTCGAGCTCGCAAAGCAGTTTGGGCGGCAGCGCGAGTACATTGCTCTCGACGATCTCCAGAGTATGAAGCTCGCGGAGACCTCGGAGCGAACTCGGCGCGAACTCCAGATATCTGGCAGCACTCCAAGCAGCATTGAACGTCTGCACGACGAGCCGCTTAAGATCCGGTAATGGCAAAAAGGCATCCTCTGGAATACGTAACACTTTGCAGCCGTGCACGTGCAATTCATGCAGACCGGCCAGCCGCTGCCAACTTTGCGCGTTCAAGCTGCTCTCAAAGTGGTGTACATCGCTGCAGCGAATCCGTAGTTTAAGTGCGCCATCAAGGGACGGCGCCAGGGTGACGATCGCCGTAGGATCTAGCACCCGAAGGGCGCAATCCGCTGAACGGGTGTCGTTACCAGCCTCGTTAGTCCACCGACAGGCGGCCGCGGCAGGACCAGGATGCGTCGACACCAGCAACAATAGCAATAGTGTTGTCGCGAACAGGCGATTGAACGGGGTAGTTACATTGACTGTTGTCGCTGTTGATGTCGACGTCGATGACAATGTAGTTGGGGATATTGCCGATGATGTTGTCCACGATGATGTTGTCCACGGTGATGATGTCCACAGTGGTGTTGTCCACAATGATGTCGTCAACGACGTCGTCAACGACATCGTCGTCGTCGCCGTTGCCGTCGTCACAACGACATCACTTCTCACCGTCGTCATATCACGTCGCATTTCTACGAAGAGCAGCCTATCCCTTTTGCTCTCGACGTCCTCGTCGAGTCGCGCGTCGGGGCAACGACGGCGGCAGCGGCGGCGGCGGCGGCGGCGGCGGCGGCGGCGGCGGCGGCGGCGGCAGCGACGACGACGATGACAGCAACGGCGACGACGACGACAACCACCACAACGATGTTCGTTTCGGCAATCTTGGGGTAACGAGCGGTCCTCCCCTTTCTTTCTTTTTCATTCACGCAACTCACACGCGTATCCGGGTGACACACGGACTTGCGGCTCGGCACGACGTCGACGACGACGACAACGGGGAGGACGAGGAGGCCGACGACGACACACGCACGCACGCCACATACACACGCGCGGGGCTGCTCCACAAAAGAGGGAGAGAGAGAGAGAGCGAGAGAGAGCGCGCGCGCGCGCGCGCTCACGCACCTCGTATCACGTATCAAACGCGGAGCGGCCCATTTCCCTCGCCCTTTATCCGCGAGCTGGTCATCACCGCGAGCCACCCCGCTGCTGCCACCCCAGAACACCGCACCGTTCACCCGCGCTTCCGCGAGCTCTCGTCACCTCCCCCGTGTAGATTGACCGTCGTATCGTCGTATCACGATCTCACAAATAAAGATACGCTCTTCTCTTTAACAAGACACAAATCAAGATACTCTTTTTTCCAATCCTTATAGCAAATATCCAATCCTATGAGATATCAGAACGTTCATATCCTGTTCTTTCACCGCAATGCAAAATCAGTCCTTGAATCACGATTGTGCACGACGGTGGTCTAAAACGCTCTTTGATGATCACGAAAACAGGCCCATACGAGCGCAAGCACTCGTGCTGTGCACCGTCGCGCGCACTCGCCTCGCATCGAGCACCAGCACTGAACCCGTGAGCTGTGAGCGCTCAGCGCATCATCGGCATTCCCGTTCCCGACCGTTGCGGTCCCCGGTTTACCCCGCCCCGCCGCCGACGATCCTAGAGGGCACCACCTTCTTGTAACCGTCAACAAAAGCGGGGCATAATCGAACAAATCGGAGACATATAATTAATTGATAGGATTGAGGGAAAACTCGTTCTGGAATATCCGCAGTAACATTTCGTGAAGAAATTTTACTATATTTTATTATATCTTGTATGTAGATTGCTTATTCTATATTTTTATAAAACTTGATATACGACTTAAATTTCGAGCAGATTGGAAATTTTTAGCTTTTATAAAACTTGAAAAATATTTTTCGGATAAATCGTGAAAATAAGTAATTTGACATCAAATAAATTTTAAATGCTACAAGAAGAAAGAAATCTTTATTAAAATTATAGTTTTGTTTTTGAGTCTTTCAATTATTATAAAGATCATTATAAAAATCCGTTCGCATTATTTGAATTTCGGTATTTCAGTGTATGTATGAGATCAGGTCAGAAGTAAGAAAATAACTGATAACAATTTATCAAGACATGATATCAATTTGACATGATATCAGTCTTTTATATTTATCGAGGATAATATAAAATTTGAAATCATAAGAAATTGACCAATTTCTCATAACTTGAGATTTTATAATTATTATAATCGGTCGGTTGCTATGCCAAACGCTATAAAAATCATCGATTTTTATAACAACTGTAGCGGGTTTTAAACCGACTAGGGTATCTATTATGGAACATGAATTCCGTTCGAAATTATTCCGTTTTCCCTGAAAACACAATAGAAATCTAGAGAATAATTACATGATTCCGATTGAAATCCATTTCAACTTGTTCCACGATAGGTGCCCTGAATTGGATTGCTTTGCTATTGGTTGAAATTTACATATTTTATCAATAGTAGAGCTTGCAGCGCCAATCCAATCTAGTTCAAAACCCACTACAGTCGAAAACGCTTATACATTTAAGACTGTCTTATTTTAAGCAGCATCTACAATAAAATTTTAAGATATAAAACTTTAGTCACAGTTGAATGTGAGGAAAATAATTGGCTATGATCGGACAATTTCTAAAAATTTTTTTTTACACCTTAAAATCTCATGTAGACGCCGTTTTAAATACGGTCTTAAGCTGAATCAATCAGAGAATCGTATTAATTTATCTTATAAGATATTGAAACTGTTTTATGTTTGTTTTTATATAAATTAAACTTTAATCTCAGTTCAACTTATTCTTCATTTTTTAAATTCTTACAACTAGAAAAAAATAGAGAATTAATTAAACCAAAATTAAAATTAAACTGCACTTGGTAAAAATGGGCATTCAAGAGTTAAGTCTATACAAATTTATAGGTTTATAAGAACGATGAATACCACCCTACGTATCTCCTAGGATACATTCAGGAATTACATCTAGATAACTCTAAGGCTGGTATTCATAGTCGGATTTTATATTTAAGACTATCTTAAGCAGTCTTAAGATGTCACAAACTAATCAGAAGAGGCCGGTATTCAATCAATTCTTATTTCAAGACCAGTCTTAAGTAATGTTTTAAGACGCTAATGCGGTCCTCTGATTGGTTTGTGACAAGTATTAAAACTATACTTAAGACGGTCTTAAAATAAGAATGGATTACGAATACCAATTTAAGCTATAGTTTGCGTTATACTCACAAAAAGAAGGAGACTAAATTCAAGTAACCGGTTACGAAAAAGTGGACTCGATTTCTGGCTTCAGAAAAGCATTGTACGGAAGAATACAGAGGAAGAATGCACCTTTAATCAAAGATTAATCAAAGATTAAACTATACTGGACATAAGGATTTCAAATTTCTTCGAGTGAGAAAAGAATATAGGCCATCTCACTCTTCCACCAATAGCGGCGTGTATATATCATGCATACACATCGCTACTGGTGGAGAGATGAGATGGCCTGTACTCCTTTCTCGCTCGAAGAAATTTGACGAAATCTTTATGGCACTGAACTATGGATATGATCAACAAATGCTACAAATGCTTTAAAGCAATTTTTGGTCAATTTGTAAAATTCTTTTTTCTAATTGGTCAACTAAACGCTTCAAAGCATTTGTAGTGAGATTTTGACCGCAGTCTATATATACACTGGACATCGAGGAAAATTCATGGCCATAATTGATCAGCCGCCAATTTTAGTTGGGATGATATTTGAACGAATCAGAAGCGTTCGCGCACGCACTATGATCGATGTATCGATCGATGTATTATCGATGTATGAAAATCTTTTTATTAGTACATTTAATAAAATAACATTAATAACATTTTTTATATCTTACATCGTGCATATACGTATGTGCAGGAATTGATATATTTAATACAAAAATTATTACCTATAAAATAAAATGTCCTTTTTATTTCTCTGCCATCCTCAGGTACACAGCACTTCATGTTGATGCTTTGCACATTTTACAGTCACGCGATTTTATAATTTTTCAAAGTAATTTTTTAAATATAATTCCACTCTCTCTCATCTTGCTTTTTTAGTGAGACATATGCGTAGAAAATTATATTATGGTATAGTCAGATCTTAGATCTATTTTCTGTAGCTAAACTACTACACTTTTGGAACTTAAAGCGCTCGCTGCTATTGATGTATTCTTCCAGATCTAAAATGCTGATTGGATGATCTAAAAGAATACACCAATAATAGCGAGCGTTCACTCAACTGTTAAGTCCGCTGAACGCAATCATTGTGAGATAGATGTACGTTTGATATTTATTTAAAGCGAGAAAGAGAATTCTAGAATAGTCTAGTGCAAGAACAGAAAACAGACCACTTATTGCTTCTGCACACTGGACGCGGAAACGCTTGCCGCGCGGCAAAATGTGAAGCGATAGCCAATGAGCTCCTAATGTATTCATTGGTTATCATATGCAAAAGCCATCATATTTAAAACCGTCTTAAGTACGATCTTAAGAAGATTCATGAATCAATCAGAGAGAGACTACATTAGTGTCTTCTTAAGGCATTACT
>Ga0157364_1002595_pt1 | contig 16950 bp, 6 predicted proteins | sample AttsexASBM2_FD_111476 | JGI IMG/M metagenome (GOLD analysis project Ga0157364, IMG submission 111476) | Fungus gardens microbial communities from leaf cutter ant in Ribeirão Preto, State of São Paulo, Brazil - Atta sexdens ASBM2 | ecosystem: Host-associated > Fungi > Mycelium > Unclassified ... | reverse complement strand
TCAGGAATTTAGGACTGTAAAATGATGAAAGTCACCGAATCGAGAAAAAGACTGGATTTAAAAAAAACCTCGTTGGATGTTTCTTTAATTATTTTGCTTCTACTGAAAGAGATCATGACGTCAGTTCGCGTCTGTTCATTTCAAGCTGACTACGTAAACTGACCAATAAGAAATACATTATGCTATAAATGAATGGTTTTCTCGCGAATGGAAACTTAAAATGCGTTTAACGCGTGTTTCAGAATGCGTCGTTCAATTACATAATACACAATGAAAACGATAGAACATTTTAATTTACTACAAGCTTCTTAAATATTAGGTTAAATTAACTCTAAAGAGCACGGAAAATAGCAATTTCCATTTAAAATTATTTAAATTTACGTATAAATAGTATAAGTAAATATAGAATTTTTTAAAATAAAATACTTTTCGAAAAAATGTTCGTGTTATAATACAAAAAATAATTTCTGAATATATTATAAGTAATTACGAAATAAGGAAAACGAATTGAGATTTTGTTTTATATTATAATAAAATCTTAACGTTATTTATAACCTTTATTTAATCTGAAATTATTTTTTAATAGAAAATATTTAAATCTGATTTTTATGTAGATATTTAAATAAAACATAAAGATAAAATTTTTTATCAAGAAAAAAGATTGCTACCTCTCCCTTTAATAAAATTCATAAGTTTGCAAAAAGCATTCTTATATACTTATTTCTATATTTCTTATATACTTTGCCCTGATCCCATCTGTTATAATTTTCATTATGATAATTTTATCTTCCTGAATCCTTTCTCTTGCCGAGAGAGTTTGAAATAAGATACAATCGCCACTTTGGCTTGTCTCAGGGAAACTCTCCACCGAAATTCCCCGATCGCACGTACGATCTCGAACTGCAATCTCCTTAAACCTACGGGGAATCCCTTCTAATCCCCGAGTCTATCAATGTCCTCGTCTTACGACAAAGTGGCTTAAGACGAGGAGTAGATCCCGATATAGGCGAAAGCATTAAAAATCTCAGGAAGTCCGATAAATCCAAAGATGCTGAGAAAGAGAAGAGAAAAGAGAGGCGACACTTTCTTTTTTTTTTTTATTTCTTTAAACAAAAATTCGCGAGAACCTCGTAAATCAACTCGACAGTGGTGACCGGTACGACTGCAGCTTGCCAGTAGGTACAAGAGATCGTACCTGTACATGCGGCTGTATCTCTTCTCTCTTTGGCCAGCCAGAAAAGACCGTGACGTCATTTTACCTTCCAGAAACGAGATACATGCCTGATGTAATCCGCGCATACGTACATGTCGAGGCGCGAAAAAAGGAATAACGAGGAAGCAGCAGAGAAGACTTACCGCGATAGGAAGAGGAATAAGAAAAAGAAGAAAAAGATGATGATGAAGGAGTGAACGCGTTCCCAAATCGACGGCCGTTCATTACGGCGACAGAATGTGTAATTCGTCATGCCTCACGCCTTTTAAATGGCCTCTTTTCATTGCCAGGCGATAAGCTCGCTCTTCGCTCTCTCTTCCTTTCTGTAGACTTTCTTGTCTCTTCTCGACGACCTGATTCTCACTGTTTCTACGGTCCATCGATTTTTATCTGTTTATCGAATTCGAAACTTTGACACACAAATGAAAAAAATAAGTCAATAATTTAAATTAAAATGCAGTTTAAATAAGAACAGTCTTAAAGTAAGAAAAATATTTTTTTGAAAAATAAAAGAAACTTTATAAGTTATAAACAATTATAGATGAAAATCGACCGAGAAATGTTCAACACAAAACAGAAAGTATATATTTAGTCAAAACGAGTCTTGACGTTTAATAATATTTTGCGTAAATTTGAAATTAAGATTACGCAAAAATGTAATTAAACAGCAAGATTGGATTTAATCAAACCTGATTTTACTCACTTATTTGTATTTTATAAGTTATATCTTCATATTGCCTTCAGTCCAAGATGAACTTTGACATTATTCACTTTATATTTTTCTTATACTTGTAATCCCATTAATTGTAAAAAAATGTATAAAGATATACAAAATATACAATCTCTCGCGCCTCTTTTTATTCAAATATAAATAGTTTATTTTGTAACTTTTTAAGTCTTCCTATGTAGAAGTGATTTTTAAGTTAGAATTTCTCTGAAACGAAAATGTATATAATTCAGATTTTCGTAACTTTTATGAAGATTATTATTATAAGCTTTAGCAAAGATGCAAGATATTATTGACACATACCGCGGTGGAACGATCGATGTAATACAATTAGCAAGTGACGTACGCCGTTAATTGAGAATGTGTGACACGTCGTGCACCGTTGTAATTGGCGAATTGTGGCACTCGTGGTAACACATCGGTCCATAATAATAACCAGAAATTTCGTTCTTGCATAATTTGGATTTACGACGGAGGTGGCATTTCCTGTCTGCGCCGATCGAAAGTTTTCTGAAAGTGGACTGTTCGCGTACCAAAAAGACATGACAAGCCTCTTCCGGTTATCGATGTTATTTTTCTTGAAATTTCTTCGTCAATTCCAGTTAGACGATTACGAAACGTACGTCCGTGATAGAAAATAAATCATTGGAAAGTCTAGTGTTAACATTTCTTTATGAAAACATTTTTCTTGGTTAAACTTTGAAACGATAAAGAATGAATCTTCATGAAGAAAGATAAGTGAAAGAAAAAGATAAAACTGTTTTACAATTATAAAAATAAAATACAGCTTGTATCCTCAAATGACTCAATAATAAAATAATATACTATATATATATATATACATATATATATAAAAGTTTGTTTGAGATACTTTATATATGCATATATATATATATATATATATATATATATATATATATATAAATAAAATTTTGTCATTTTTAATATTAAATAATATTATATAGTAAAAATTCTACTTTAGATTAGTCAAATCACAAATATGCCTTTTTCAAATAATTTATTTATTTATGGAGTATCTTGCATATTTATCAGTTTCAATCAGTAAAGCTAATTGAATATATAAGTAATTATAAGGGGTATGTGTGCACGTGTAAGATGTCAAATTGTAATCGTCATGTAAAGCATTTAATTTCAGGTTTCAGTTACGAAGATTGACACCGTCCTATTTCGCAGTCCGCACGCGAATGAATAATTTGCACGATTAATAAGCATGAGATGTGTCGACCACGTTTGTACGTATACTTTTCTCATATCGACCGTAGCCATAACATTTTATTTATTCGTGACATTTCAGTAATTGCGACGCTAAATCGTTCTACATTCTGTGTAACGACGCGATAATAATATGGTGATTTAATTTTATAATTCTAAGTACAAATTTCTGCAATCTTAACAAAGTTGGTATTGTCCGTTTGTCTTTTGTAATCATCGCTTCTTTCACAGAATTGCAATGTAGCTAAAATACTATTGAATATATAAGGCGAATGTGTTCAGAATTTTCAATTGATTTTAAAGCAGAGAATCTAGGATTCCTAATTAAATATTTAATTTAATGTTAATTAAAAGTTTTAATTAAACTTCATTTCAAATTCAGCTCTACATTGCTTCTAAGTTACGTAAATATTATTTTAAAATTCTACTGCAATTTATGATCAACTAAATTTATTTTGCAGTTTTGTAACAAATTACCATTAGATGAGGATTAATTAAGAATATATTTCTGTGCACGATTTATCAAAATATTTGAAGTACAGCGCGTAATTTCGAATTTAGGAAATTATAATCGCCAACGATTTGCGTGTCGTTTCGAAGTAGCAGAGCTCATCTCGTATTATATCATATTGCACGGTGTCGCGCATCGATGCCGGTTGACAAATTGCGAAACAGCGGATTTGCAGGCTTTGTGTAACATCACGTTGGTAGTGCGGGCGGCATCGTGGGTGTTCGTCCGTCCGTAATTCCTCTCTCGTGTTCGCGATCTTTCCTCTTCCTCTGCATTTGGAAGCGTTCTGTTTCTGGTCGGTGACGCCACGATGTTTCTTTCCTCCTTCTCGTTCTTTTTCTGTCGTTTTTTTCCTTATTTTCTGTCCCGTATGAAGCATATGTAGCGTGGCGGACAATCGCGTTCGAATAGAGAGAATCAAGAATGCGATGAATATACGCTGCTGTTCTCAATATGCGTTTCTTTTTTTCAACCCTTTTGCTTAAGACCCAATTACGAAGAGATGCTTTTTTTTTTCATCTTTCTAATGATCGCACACGTAGTTTCAGAGATGCTCGGTATTATCATTCCGGCTCACGAATTTAAGTCATTATTTAGTGATTTCTGAATAGAGTGGAATATTGGGCGGAATAATCTGTAACTTAGTCCCAGAGTCAATAAGATGCTTTTGTGCAAAGGAAATTTTGCCACCACTATAAATATTTTTATTTAGCAATATTTTAAGTAAAATATTTTTAATATCTTTAAAAAGACAAATTTACTTTTCATTTCTGATGTTATAGTGACTCTGTTATTGACAACTTTTAAGTGCTGAGACATAAACAACTATATGCTCCAATAGTTTCTCTAAATTAATATACGATATTTGTTTCAAAAGAAATTAAATGAAAATGAATACAAATAATATTAAAAATGAAGAATTAATTTTTTTAAGCTTAATTTGAAAATCTAAATGATTGTTCTCTTATTTAACAAATTAAAATTTGGTTTTTAAAGAATTTAGCAAAACAACACTGTATTTTTATCGTTTTTGCTTGCTGTTATATATATTAATTGTTAAAACAGATATCTTGCAGAAATAAACGTCAGTATTTATTTAAAAAAAAAAAATAAATATTATTTTATTAAAATTAGTAATGGTTATCGCGTTTGCAAACAAACATGAGTCGCGAACTTTAATTAAAATGTAAAATACTTGCTTGTAAAAAATTACCATTGTAATTGATTTAACTGACAATTGCATATGGATATATGCAAAATATATATATATAGTTATTACAAATAAAATTACATAAGGAAAGCAATTTTTGCAAAATAAGTAATAAAATAAATTGTTGCAGAAGTTTTATGTATATAAATTCGCATTGTGTCAAAAATATCTTATACAAAATTAATAAATATCTTGCTTGACAAATATCAGATATTTGAAAGTTCCTAAAAATATCAATTACAGGAAAAACAAATTTCCTCAAAAAAACTTTTTCGTTTTTTTGAGGAAGTTTGTTTTTCCTGTAATTGATATTTTAAGAAGAAAAAAATCAATTTTTAGGAAAAGTTGTACGTAACGGTTTACTTAAATCTTCCGATATGGAAATATGAAATGAAACGAGTTTTATGTCAATACTTTTAGTTTCAAGTTCTACACCGTGAATTAGAATTTTTTTCTTTTATTTTGCATCGCTAATGTTAGATTTATTCTAACTAAAAGGCTCATCTTTTCGCATCATGTGATATTACTATTATTACGTAATTAAATGATAAATATAATGTATAAATAGCATTCACACAAATTAAGCAAATTTGGAATTTCCTGGACATCTCATGTAAGTGAAAGATCAATAATAAAATCAAATCAATTTTTCTTACTCGGTAGCCCTTCTCTCCGGTGGCTCCATGTTCTCCTGCTGCTCCTTTCTCGCCTTTGGGTCCGGGAGGTCCATCGGGTCCGATATCACCTGGGAGTCCTTCCGTACCTTGAGGCCCAGGTATTCCAGGAAATCCTGACTGTCCTTTTATTCCCTTACAATTGCATTTGTACGAATCTCTGCAGATCTGTAACACATTGTAAATATCATCTATTAGGGGGACTTTTTGTAGAGTTCGATTCGTAGATGTGTCTCTTTTGTCGGGATCGATTTCGATGAGGTTTTTAAACCAACTTAAATGCCACTGAATTTCGATAAGCGGTTTAACTCATAAGCCGATCGTGATCAAATCCAAGTAGAATTTATGAAATTTTATTTATCCTGAAAACATTCGAAAAATAAAAAATTCTTAGAAGAAAACTTCCGCGAAGTAAGTTTAATATCTCTAATTTCACGCTTAAAAATACTACTTTATTAATGTCGAACGTTGCAGCGATAATTGAGAAATATGTACGTTCTATACTAATACTAACAGAAAACGTTTATTACGTAACTTGATAAATTAAATTTATCTAGAATGAAAATAAAAAATCTGAAAATAGGACGGATCTCGTTGTGAAGGCAGCGATAAAATTGATTAAAAATAGTTTTGTTATATCGTTAAAAAATCCGAATCGAGGATAGGGAAAAGTACAGAGGAAGAGCACATTGATTGCGACCAGTGGCGTAAGCTTATAAGCGAAATTGATCATAAACTGAGAAAATAATACAATATTAAGGATATTTTTTTTTTATTTTCTTATTTTCTTCGATAAACATAAACATTATAATTTAATTTTAATTTTGCGGTTCTTATTTATTTCTTGAAATTGATAAATTTCTTTTTTAAATCTTAAATTTTGTGAAGCTATAATGCTTGTTTAATTAATAAAATGATCTCGCTCTTGAACAACAATTTTGAAAATATATGTAGCTAATTAATTCGTTCATAAAAAAATTGTTTTTTAACAAAATGATTAATTGTTTGATAGAAAAACGTTCATGTATTTAATGGATCATATAAAAAATAATTTTTTTAGAATTAGATTATAAAATAATTTAATTGATTATAATATATATAATATGTTCATATCGTTTTTAATTAGAAAAATTGTTTAATATGTGGAAATTCGAGCAAAATAATAAAAAAATGATTTTTCAAGTTATTGTCATGAATGAATTAAATAAACATTATCTTATCAATTATCAAAAGTGAACTTAAAATGTAAAAATCAAAATCGTCATAACCTAAAAAGAATAGTTTCTTTTAGAGTTGTGAAACAACAAAAACAAATTTATTATTTAATTATAATTTAATTATTTTTAATTATAATTTAATTTTAAGAATATACTTGTTTTTTATCATTTTATTATTTGATATAATTCAATAATTTTTTGCTTAGTTGAAAACTAATTTTTTCTGTTTTTTTTTGTAAGAAACTTAATTTTTTTAATTGTCATTTTTTAAGCGAGAGAACGATATATATATCAACAAATTTTTCGATATAAAAGTTAACAAATATTAACTAATTAATAGAATAAGTGTATAATCCACGACTACGCCATTGCATCACGAAGGCCGCGCTCTATTTGAATAACGTGGAAGAGAACGAAAACGGAATCGTGCTTCCACACATTTGCCTTGTAGATGAAAGTTCTGCTTGTGTCAACGACGCACTCCGGGACCGAGCAGGCTCTCAAGGAACGCCGTCCGGGCATCATTCCTCGTTATTCTTTTTTCTTGCCCATTTTCTTGCTTATCTTGCTGTACATGTTTCATTTTAGTTCCGCAGCTTATGACGCTTTATAGTTTGTCTCAAAATATGATGCGCGCAGCAGAAGCAGCGGGTATATTTTTTTATAAGATTCGAGGATTATCATACTTGAGGACTAAAAAGCAGGCTAAAATAATTCAAGGACTATTTTCTTCAAATTGGAAATAACTTCAATAAAAATAAACATATGAAAAAGATGTAAAGAATTTCAAAAGTAATACGAAAATTCTCTGGATTATAAATCATACGATTTTCATTGAAAGGGTATTATTTACGATGTAATTTTAATTTATTGAAGAAATTTATAATATAATGATAAAAATGCTTACAAAGTGACAAATAAAAGACTTTGAGAGACTCTTAAGCTTAAAAGCTTTGTCGTATCTCAAGGCTATTTATTTATGCAATGATATAATCGTTGCTGTATAATCTCAATGTCACTATTACGCTATTGCGAAGGACGATGTCGTTCTACTTAAATATCGTAAAAGAGTAGATCTGTAGTTTTACATTGCATAAAAATATGAATGACGAAAGTAATTTCTTCTCCATCGTTGATTAAAATTGATTTTAAAGTTGATTTTCATAAAGTGGAGAAAGTATATTCATTAAACTCATTTCGCTAAATTAAATATAAAGTAAATTGGGGGAAGTAGGTCAATGTGACATTTACATTTTTTATTAACTTTCGCGTTGTAATCTGCTTATTTGTCTGAGGTGAAAAATATCTTTATTTTGATATAACGCTTTTATAATATATTTCAACAATAAAATAATGTGTTAGTATTTTGTTTTATTTCATTCAATTATGTAATTATTTAAAAATACAGTTTAAAAATAATTCCTAACAGTTTTATATTCTTTTTTTTTTTAGCATCTTGATACAGTTAAAAATATTTACCTCTTTTCAAATAACCGCTTGAACTATATATATCTCCAAATATAAGATATGAGTTAAATAAAAGTTCTAATTTATCATAGTGTAATGCAGCAGCAGTAATTAAATTGTTTACAAATCTTAAAAGATAAATTATCTTTAGGAATGGCGCAAGAAAATGTCGAACATGTCTAAATTCGCGTTGCTACTTGGCGAAGCTGTCCACGTGCAGATATTACCCCGTAATATCAATATCGCGCCGTTAGCGTAATTCATGCAATTAACTTAAATGCACGGCTTATCACAGTTCCTCCTGGCAATCTCGACGAACGCAGGCAAGTTGATTCCGTATGCCTTCTTCTTCTTCTTCTTCTTCCTCCACCTTTTTTTTTTCATCGTTAAAAAGAGCATTTTTTATTCAGCGAAATAATATAAAAATAATAAATAAAAAATACAATAATATACAAAATATCGTTAAGCAAAGCTGTTTTTTAATTTTTGGACATGCGAAAGCCGACTGTAATGTCTTCCGTCTCTTATCTCGGAATTTTGCCAACATCTGTCATAATTACGATGTTTCGCGAGATGCGTCTTATGCATTCGACCTCGGTGCGTAACGATATCCTACCAAATATGTAATGCAGACGGCACTCTCCCTGTTTCCACACATCGACGACATGACGTAATCAGCACCAGCTTGCCGAAGAGGAATCTTGCAGCTACGCCGTGACATAATTCCGCGATTACGCGCGCAAGAGGGCGATCCGCCGGGAATTATGCTTCGTTTGTACGTCGCGATACAGTCAATTTCGCCGAGAAGGCAGACGTCTCTCTCACGAGAATGCTCTGATTTTGCGGTATAGATGGTATGCATCTCATTCAAACATTTTGCACATGTACCTGAGTAGTTGAATGCTATCTCTTACGCGATATAACTGATTGTGAGAAGTAATTGTTATCTTAATGCAAGACTCCTTTAATAGAAAATTGATCCTTTTTTAAAGAAAAATATAAAAAGACTAACGTCTTTTTGATGTTCTAAGAAATATGGCTATTGATTTAATTTCATATAGTTTAAAATCTATGCTGTTAAATCGACATCCTTCTGATATCAACAGTAAGAATTATATTAACAATCGATGTAAATCCATATTCACTATTTTTTAAAGTAAAGTTAACAATTTGAGATCTGTTTTAGCTGATAATTTACTTTTAAATAAGAAGAAGATTACGATTTAAAAATTTATAATTCTTTTTTGTTATTAGAAGTTGTTTATAGAAATTTGATATTAATTGGAGATGATTTAACTGAGATAGCAGAATACAGTAAAATAGAGGTCGTGCGGGGTAACATTTATGTTAGGTCACAGACTAGTGTCATAGATTAGGCTAAGTGTCGGAATGGTCAAGGTTTTCTTTGATATATTCTTCTTCTTTATCAGAAAAAAGAACCCTTATATCGAAATGTCAATAAATTATTTTCTCTCTTTTGAGAAAATTATCTGTTATCGCGGAAGAACATGCTTCTGAAATTTGTCGTACTATTTAAGGATTATGTTACATTATTTCATTTGTAATCAATTCAGCGTCAATAAATCAGAGAAAATTTATGGCTTTTAATGTATAATCTTGTTTAAAATTATATATGCACTTCCGCAGAGAAGTGCTAAATCATATGGCACATGGTTTTGTTTAAGAAAGCCGACTGGCATAATCGCCACGTTAAAGATGTAGTGCGGCGAGTAGAAGTACATGAAGTGTAAGTACACGCGAAGCCTCTCCTTCCTCATAGTTTGACATACACGTGCTCAAAAGAGTTAAGTGCGGCCGCGCTAGTCGTTTTCGTCGAATAGCGGACGTTTACGCGAGTCGACGGTTCCAAATATTTAGACTTGCCTAGAGGTTCGTGAACCCCGATTCCAAATTTACACCATTACGATACACGCTCTCCTATTACATCGAAGTTTAATTCCGCACTCGTGTAAAACGTCTCGTTTGACATTCGAGTGTCTTCGCGTTCAAAAATTATTCTGGGAATCGAAAAGTAGTTTCTCTTTGTAAGATTTTTTAGCCGTAAATTTTTCTCCGTAAATAAATACATATTCGTAAATACAAATAATAATAATGTTGTTGTAAAAATTTTATTTCAGTATTTTATATAAGTATGCACGTGTGTGCGTATATTAAAAATTAATATGTAAAAATTAAAAATGTACAATATTTATATATATATATTAAAATGAATTATTTTGAATTGTATATCTTTTAAAACGTCAATGGATCGACGACAATAAGTAAATTCTTACGGTATATATCGCAACCAGGAAGTACTTGTGACGATAAAGCCATTTATTCTCAGGACTACCCAGTACGTGCGTCCCGATGCCATTCTTGATTAGTTGTGGTTTGCCAACGCGACGCCCTCGCAATTGTACGTAGCGCCACGATAACGATAATGTACACGTTTCGAACTTTAACTTTGCCGCAAAATGGCCTGTTCGCTAATCAGTTTGAGTTCAGGGAATCAACAGGTGTATTCGAACAGGACAAGAGAGATAGTGAGATAGATAGAGATAGATAAATAGATAGATAGATAGATAGATAGATAGATAGATAGATAGATAGATAGATAAATAGAGAAAGAAAAAGAGAGAGAGGGGAGAGAGAGAGAGAGAGAGAGAGAGAGAGAGTATCAATAATACGTACTTTGTTATCAATTTATTAAAGATAATAAAAATAAAAATAAAGATAATAAAAATAAAAATAAAGATAATAAAAATATCAATAAAATATGCTAATAATATAATAAACAAACGAAATCATAAAAAAATTTAGAATATCTAGTTTAGTTATCTCGAGAATACTTTTATATCTTGTACTAATACTTTGACTAATACTTTTTATATCTTGCAATACAAAGATTAATCTAACAAAAATTACAAAATTATAAATATATAAGCTAGCAACTGGGGAAATTAAGATGAATCATGATTGATTATTAAATAATTATTTTAAGAAGGCTAATTTTTATCATCAGTCGTGACAAATTTATGCGAGTCAGACTTGTGTACGAAAAGTCCTTCGACATGTACTCATAAGATAAGCATGAGGATCGATATAATTAAAATAAAAACGAGATGAAATCGTGGCACAACGGACTCCGACTCCGACATTAAATTACGGTCACATTTAACGCGTAATACTTCGGCGGGCCGAATCGATATAGCCATCTCATCTGGTCGTTTTGAGCAACTCGTCTGTGCCTCGCCCTGACTCGGTTCGACCGGTTCATTTGGTGGCGCGGCCGCGATATCTTCGTGATATCGACAACGCCAAACTTTCTCGCCGAGTTTGCATTGCATTAATCGTATGCAAAATAATGGTTGGACATTCAATATGCTTTCTTGCAGAATTTTCTTGCAATTGAACTTATTTTAAATTATCATTTAAATTTTTGCGAAAGATTTAAGTTAAATTGCTAGTTAAATGCTAGTGAAAGAAAAATGTATCAACATAACCGCGAGAAAAATCCTTAAATTTTAATTTTTTATTACATTACTTACTCGAGTTTTTCGTGCTATTAAATGAATTTGTATTGTACGTTCGCAGAATAACGTCCATTTATATAAATAAATAAAATAAATTTCCAATTTTATAATATTAATATAAATCAGAATCTATAATTTCTTACATGATAAAGTAAAAGACTTAAATTAATCATAATATTGAAAATTGAAGTATATTTTTTAATCACATCTTTTAAATTTTTTTTATTAAATTAATAACGTATACATTTATACAATGTTATTATATTCCAAATGATTTCTAGTGCGAGGAAAATCAATAAAGTTTTGCTCACTTTTTAACATATGCAAAAAATGTCATTAATAAATGTCACTCCATCGATTTCATTACATTATTTGTTCAACTTTTTCATACTATTAAACGAATTTTCATGTTTGTAGAATGCCATTTATATGAATAAATACAATAAAGCTTTCATTTTATAACATTATAAATTAAAATCTACAATCCGTTGTTTGATAAATCGAAAGATTTAAATGGATAAATCAAGAGATTAAAAATTAAAAAAAATATCGGCTTTATAATCACATCTCTCAATTTTTTTTTAATTTGTCTCTATCGACATTTATAAAGATAAATGATTAAACTATTAATAAATTTATGCGATATTTTATTTCAAACGATTTCTAGTGTGAAAAATCTACGAGATTTTATTCGTCTTTTTAATAATAAATGTCAAAAATGTCATTAATAAATGTCGCCCCACCGATTGTATCGAATGAGCAAGCGAACGATCGTCTCTTCGGACTTGACAGGCGCAAGGATCGGTGAGGCAGGATCCTGCGTGAAAGGCAGAAGGGCAATGTTCCTTTGAAATCTGCATAACGTATAGTAATCTCAAGCGTTCTCTGGTTTGGCCAGATAACGTCGCCATTCGCAAAAAGATATGCACAGCGCGATGTCTTTCTCACCGTTTCGAACTGCTCCTTCTTCTCGTTTGTTTCGTTCTCTCTCTCTCTCTCTCTCTCTCTCTCTCTCTCTCTCTCCTTCGTTCTCTTTATTTTCTTCGGTCCAGCACATTTTTTTTTCTCCTCTCATCGATCTCTGCCGCTTTTTTGGCTCGGGTCCTCTTCTCGTTCTCTCTCAACGTGTCTCGGATCGTCGCTTCGAGTAAAGGCTGTCGCGCGCAGAAATATTTAAGGACTTGAGACGACGCCGCTTGAAAATCAATTCGCGAACAGGAGAATTATTAGGTTTCCGTGTTACTTTTAGCTGCACATTTTTACATTTCTCATGCTCATAATGAAACGAGCACAGAAAGAAAAGATACCGGAAAAAAAGGAAGCGGAGAATGATGCAAAAAGACACAAATATAATTATATAAGCAATGAATTTTTGTGATTTATGAAGAAATCAAAAAGTTCAATAAAGAAAGTCTAGATACTTAATTAAAACCTAATTTGAGAAAAAAAAATAGAAATATAATACAAAGGGAGGGTTCGATCTAAAAAGATCGCAAAGAAGAAGCGAAAGCAAATAACACGTTAACATCTTGTGATAGAGAATAATTATTAAATCTTTATAAGCCTTAACTCGATTTTGTCAGGAAAGCACTTCGAAAGAAACAATGTCAATTCACTGCTCAATCAAATTATTCAATTAAAATGAGACACTTAAATATTGATTATAACAATATAACAAAATAACATTATTTTGCAAAATTACAGAAATTATTTTTATCTGTTCGAAAATATTTTGCGCTGTTCAAATGTATTATACCACGAATAAGATCTGAATGTTGCGTCATATATCACTTTGAGCGATTATTTTTGTATTAGATTTCCTCGCTTCGCCGTCAGATCTTCCCAGAGAACATACGTACGGGCTTAGGTCAGCTTATGACCGTAATCATGCGTCTCATTCGCCGAAGTACGGTCGGTGTAAGTATTGACCCCCATAAAGGATCCACGTGTCGCCGTATGTGAACGCATGGGCGCCTGCAATGAGGGATTTAATCGAGGGCCCGTTAGACGGTCACGAGAATCGTGTGTTTGGATACCGAGAACGAAGCTTAAAATAAAATAAAAAGATATAGAACGCTAACAGAAGGCATAATTCCGAAAACACGATTGTGAGCGCGCACAATGAAGTCAAATTAAAAAGCTTATTTCAATTTCTAAAAAAACTGATAATTTACTTTTATTTCATAAAAGGACAGATATCTGTAATCATTAAGGGTATGAAATATAAAACTGTGACAGAATTGCAATTTTTTTCATTAAAATAAAAAAAAACAGAAAATTTTTAATAAATAAGAATTAAAACATATGACATAAAATACAGGATCTGTGCATGCAAAGAGATAAAATAAATCAAATATATTTTCTTTATTCAGAAGAATAAAAATATTCAAAGCCATATATTATTTGAATAATTATATTTATTCCGTCAGCATCTCGAAGAAAATATTTGCAACATCATTGCGCGAAAAAAATTTCGCGAGCGCCCATGTATCAACCTCTGCGGTTAAGCGAGATGAACCAGAGATTCCTCGCAACATCCTTGAAGAATCGATCGAGGATCTCTACGATTGAGAATTCGTGACTAAGCCGCGAGCGCCGATCCTTTAACTCACGTATTATCTTACATGATATCCTTAAAAAAGCACAGAAGAAATCTGCCCAAACATTTTGAGAGAATATATGCGAGAGACTTCATTATATGAGTATCGAAAATGGTATAATATCGCTGAGTTTATAATTTCTGCTGAAAATAATATACTTTACGATAATCCGTGAAAGAATTTACAAGATTTTATTTGCAGCCCTAAAATTGATGTGCGAATAAAATAATAAACAATTAATTAATTAAAAATAGAAATATACTCATACAATTTTAGAACTTTATCTTAGATCTTTATCTTAAGAATTTCGAGTATTTTCGTACTCTGAAGAGGAACTGAAACAGTCGCTGTGAATATGTGACAATTATTTTGCAATGTTTCACATGTAAGTCGTAAATATATATGTAGATCCATATCATAATTTTTATTTTGATGTTATACGAATCGCCGGATTTCGATTTACACGGATGAGACTAGAGATTATGTGTCTGTGTAGCATCGAAATCTGGACTTGGCAGAGATTATACCGGTTTCAGTTCTCGCTAAGAGGAATTCGTCGAAGGACTGAACGAACGCCGCCAAGGGGCAATGCTTCTCGTTCTTTTTTATTTATATATATATATATCGAGCGTCTTTCTTTATCTTTTCTTCGATGGAATTGTGTTGCATTTAATTACATTGTGCAATAAGCATTGCGTAATATTTATGTTACGGGATTTTTTTCCACAAACAGCTCGATGCTGAGCATTATTCAATTTAGGATTTTTACAAGGGAATATAAAATATATATGTATGTTACGTATCTTTATTAATTTACAATCAAACGGTAGTAAAATCTGTAATAAACAAAATGTACTTCTATCTGTAATAGACAATGTAATAATTATACTGCCAATTTGAAGGAATTATGAATCTATTTGTGTTAAGAATTCTACAGATATCGTAGTCGTTTTGTAATTTTATATAACAAAAGAGAATTCGCAAAGAAAACACTTTCTTTACATATTTATTATATATTCACTTCAGACAAAATTTAAAAAAATTTGATTATCTTTTTATCCTTCTGTTATATATATATATATATATATATAGAACTGGTGATCCTTTGTATCAAACTATAATATATGATCTTGATATTGAAAATAACGGCAAAAAATTGTATAATCGGGAATGTGTGATGAGTTTGCAGCACAACGCGAGAGATGGGACGTTGTCAATGATTTATGATCGGGGTTAACGAACACTATAGGATGCATGCAGCGTGGCATGAAATTTTTTGTGTCTCTTCTCTGCTGTGAAGTATTGATGATGGCGTGAAAGCTCGTAATTTAGCCCCGCGAGGTGAAATGTTGTAAATATATTTAAAAGGTTAATTGTATTAAAGTTCTGAGTGAAAAATAAACTTTAATGGAGTTCATTAGAACACATACTACATTTACCTGTCTTTACAAATATTTAAGAGAGAAAATGATTATTCCCTTTTCGTAATCGAAAATGATAGCTTCGTATAACACATTTTCGACATTTGTAAACAATTATGTCATTAAAATATTTAAAACATTATTTTATCATAAATTTTTTATTGTAATATATATAAAAGCAAATTGGTAATTAAAAATTTATATTAATTATATTTATGTATATATTTATTTTATATTAAATAATAATGATCGTATCAGTTATGTTAACATCATATTGTATAATAAAGAAAATAAATATTAGAGTCATTATTTTATTATCAAATTCCAATAAAAATTAAAAAAAAAATTAAAACTGATATTTTTCTGTAATTCTCACAAATAAAACTGAAGATTACTTAAACATTATTTTTAGCGTATAGTATTTTTGTAACAATTAAGTGTCGTAATCATCTTTACAAAGAAAAATAATAACAGTTCGGAATTAGATTATCAAGAATTAGAAAAAGGAGGAAACCTTTTGTCAACAATAAATATTATATATGCTCAAAGAATATCGCGATCGATATTTATCTTCCAGTTTTTTATGACATCAGACATTAAAATAAACCGCATCGCAGCATCGCCGATCCGCGGATGAAGAGCAAGGTTTTCTGCGTTACACGTGTTGCGTAAATAGATTGTATACGCAGCGGCAAACTCATCCGTTAGCATTTCCATCCAATTTTAATCACTCGCACGCGTTTCCATCGCGGGTCAAATGTCATGTTTAGCGTCTTCTAACTCTCGCGTATTATTAATCGCGACGTGGCGCCTTCATTGCTGACCGTCGACCCCGACTTGATTTCGAAAGTGCAATTATTTATCGAGCCTACGAGCGAAATTCAGGGCCACTGGGTTATTAGCCATGCCAACAAGTTGCTGTACTTAAAGTAATTAAACATCAGTCGATGTTGATTTCTTTTTACTTCATGCATGTTCGACAAATCAATGTACATGTTTATATATATATATATATATATATATATATATATATATTATATATTATATATATATATTTTATATATGTTATATGGGGATAAATAGATCTTTGAGAAAAAAGTTATATATATATATATAGAAAAAAATATATATAATATATTTA